>Ga0315541_1000651_pt1 | contig 36145 bp, 68 predicted proteins | sample SalMarSW160190MG_FD_203095 | JGI IMG/M metagenome (GOLD analysis project Ga0315541, IMG submission 203095) | Salt marsh sediment microbial communities from the Plum Island Ecosystem LTER, Massachusetts, United States - Salt Marsh Sediment SW1601-190 ...
AATATACTTTATTTGGTGGGCAAAAGATTACACTTGAACGTGAGGCTATTTTACATTTCAAACAATTAGACCCCGGAAATTTGTTTATAGGCATGGGGGCTATTCAAGCAGGTGGTAGAGTAATCGATACCTACAATGAGGCATTAGACACTCAGAAGGTTAGTATGCAGAATAGGGGTATGCCTTCTGGACATCTGTTTCCTGAAGAGCCTATGACTCCTGAGCAGTTCGATGAATTTAAACGCAAGTATCGAGAGCAGTATTTAGATAAGACACACCGCAGGGAGCCGTGGTTATATCCCCGTAAAATGAACTGGGTTGAGGCATCACAGACTGCTGTTGAGATGGACTATACTAATTCTCAAGCGCAGTTAATGAGAGTAATAGCAGCGGTTATTGGGGTAGACCCCTGGTGGATTGGTGATAAGTCGAACTCTACTTACAACAATGTCCAAGAGGCTAGAAAGGCTTTGTATGAAGATGTAGCTTTACCTTTATTGGATGATGTAAAAGCTACTTTGAATTTGAAGGTTGCTCCGTTATACGGGGATATCAATATCACATACAACACCTCGAATGTACCAGCGTTAAGAGCTGATATGGGATTGAAACTAGACCAGGCTGGTAAGTTGTGGGCGATGGGACTCCCCTTCGAGCAGATTAACAACAAACTTGAATTGGGATTTGAAGAGTTCCCGGGCTGGGATATTGGATATTTACCATTTTCCGTAGCGCCTGTGGGTGAGCAAGGACTTCCGGTAGAGACTCCGGTAGAAGATGAAGGCAAGAATTTTAAATCCCTTGAACCTGATTCAGAAGAATGGAAAACACAGGAATGGAAGCGTGTCGACTCACGGAGACAAGCGTATTGGGGGTTACTGACAAAGAAGTTCACTCCGTTATATAAAGAGATTGGCAAGGTTGCCTCTGCCTCCGTGAAGGGTAATATCGAAAAGAACGTTCTATCAGCGATAGACAAGCAAGAGGATAAATGGCTGAAAGTCATGACCGCCGTGTATTTCACTTTAATAGAGGACTTTGGAAACCAGGTCAAAGCGTTTGATGTCTTCTCAGCGTTTGTCAGGGCATGGATAACCAGGAACGCAGCAGAAAAAGTCAAAACTGTCTTAGATACTCAGAAAGAAGCGATGGCTGATTTAATCCGAGCAGGGGTTAAAGACAATTTAACTAATCAGCAGATAGCACAATCAATAAGGTCATTCTACACCGAGAGAGCGTCATTCTTTGCACAAAGAATAGCAAGGACTGAGACGACTTCGGCCTCTTCCTTCGGGCAATTAGCAGCAGCCAAAGAGACAGGGAGAGGTCGCAAGAGATGGCTTACATCTAGAGACGATAGGGTAAGAGGATTAAAGCCTAGTGACAGAGCAAACCACGTAAAAATGGATGGTGAGACTGTGGGTATAGATGAGAAGTTCAGTAATGGATGCGAAGGTCCCGGAATGTGCGATGACCCAGCAGAAGCGATTCAATGCCGCTGTTCATTGCTATTCTTGAAGTAAGGAGAGATATGAAATTTACACCATCACCTACTAAGTTAGTCCGCATAGTAGAGGACGGAAAGGTTATTAAAACAGTACCAATGAATAGAGCTACCAGGCGCAAATTAAGGATTAAAAACAATGCCCATACCAAAGCCAACAGATAACGAAACAGAAGACGAATTTCTACAGCGTTGCATGGGCAACGACTTAATGAATGACGAATACCCTGAAAGTGACCAGCGCTATGCTGTTTGCCTTACTCAATGGGAGAATAGAGACAAATGGAGGGATTACCCGATGGAACGCAAAGAATTTAAATTTGAAATAAAAGAGGTTAATGAAGAGGAAGGGGTGCTAGATGGCTACGGGTCTACATTCGATACTGTACCCGATGCTTATGGGGATATTGTTGACCAGGGGGCGTTTACTAAAACGATTAAAGAGAACGGCGATAATTTCGTAAGCCTGTTTAATCACGATGTGAATCTACCAATCGGTAAGCCCGAAGTATCAGAGGATAAGAAGGGACTTTTGACTCATATCAAGCTCGTCAAAGGGGTACAGAAAGCAGACGAGGTACTTCTGCTTGCTAAAGCCGGTGTCATTAAAAAGTTCTCTATAGGTTATGACGTTGTAAAGGCTGATGTAATAAAGGGGATACGCCATCTCAAGGAAGTTAAGTTGTACGACATATCGCCGGTAGTCTTTGCTGCTAATAACAACGCAGAGATTACCGCTGTTAAATCAGAATTAGACAGATTACTAAAATCCGGGAGAGTTCTCAGCTCTTCTAGCAGAAGCAAGGTTGAAGCTGCTGTTGACGCACTCCAGGCACTTCTTGACTCTACTGAAGAGGATGAGCCGTCAAAAGACACTCTACCTCCAGAGGAAGATAAAGAAGCCGCAGAAATGGAAGCTGTGTTAGCAGGGATAGAGGCTGAGATAGAAGGGGTTGATGTAAAGGCAGCCGAAGCCAGGATTGACCAATTTATTAAAAACTTGGAGGACAAATAAAATGCCTGAATTGAAAGAATTTTCAGAGAAAATAGCAAACACATGGGAACAGATGAAGGCTAAAAACGATGAAGTTATAGCCGAGTCAAAAAAGATCACCGATGCCCGGGCTGAAGATAAAGCTACTTTAGAGAAGATGTCAGCAGCTATGGACGGGTACAAGGCACAACTGGACGAACTGGGGACAAAACTGGAACGGGCAAAGATGCAAGTCGATCATGAATTAAAGACACCTGAGCAGAAAGCCCAAATAAAAGCCTTTTATAAATTCCTGCGGGTAGGCAAGAAGGGCATGGAGCCTGACGAAAGAAAAGCACTGGTAGAAGATACTACCGGACTGTATGCAGTTCCTGAAGAAATCGAGTCGGAGATAATCCGCGCATTACCGCAGTATAATGTTTTCAGACAGCTTGCTTCTTCACGAACTACCACACGAGACAAGCTGCGCAAACGCACTATCACTGAAGTCTCAATGGGCTGGGGAAAACTTGAGACCGGTACTGAGATTACCGAGTCTACGCTGGTACCTGCAACCGATTATATCTACGCTGAGGATTTGTACGGATTAACCAAAGTCGGCGAAGACGAACTTATGGACACCGATGCCAATCTCCAGGCTATCATAGCTGACAGCTTTGCAGTAGCACGTGCTAACGCAGAAGAGGCGGCTTTCGTAATCGGAACTGGACATACTTATTCTCAGCCATGCGGAATAGCAGTCGATACTACGTTAATATCTGGGCTTACCGCTGCGGAAAACACCACTGGCACTTATGGTATTTCCTGGGCAACCGATGACACTGTGACTCTCGATGAGTTACTCGAAGCTGAATATGCACTCCCTGCTCAGTATCTACGGGGCTCAGCCTGGCTAATGCACCGGAAGACAGAATTAGCTGCAAGGGTACTGAAGGAGGCAACTACCGGGGCGTATCTATGGCAGCCTTCCCTTACCGCCGGAGAACCAAACAACTTTGACGGCTATCCTGTTTTCAACAACAGCTCACTCCAATATCCTGCTGATACCGTTGAAGGAACTAACATAATCTTCGGTAACTTCAAACTCGGCTACAAGATAATCGATAGAATGGGAATGTCCATTCAGAGATTAGATGAACTGTACGCTGAGGCAGGGCTAATCGGGTTCAAGGCTCATTTCAGGGTTGGTGGTGACGTTATTCGCCATGCAGCCTTCCAGGTAATCTATAACGACGCTTAGATTTCAAAGAGGCGGTGAAATATCCGCCTCTTATCTTTTTAAATGGAGGGAAATAAAATGGGACAAACAATAGCAGAACAAGTCTTGGATGTAGAGTTCACCGTAAGTGACAATGACTCCACGACACCTAACATTGCGATGCAGTTTAAGGATATTGCAGGCAATGATATCGATCACCCTGTATGCGTAATCTGTTATGTATCTTCTGATACCGCAGGTCAAGCACTATCGGGTGGCGATGTAACAGAATTAGCAATCGGGACGGACGGTACACTACTGGCCGAACTTACAGCAAACCAAATAGGTGCATTCGTGTCAGAGGCAGACGGGGCCCTTGACGTAGAGGTTACAGTTGGGGATGCAGACACGGCATATTGGAACGTGGTCATGCCTAACGGGGAAGTAAAAACCTGCTCAACAGGACTATATTACACAGCATAACGGAGGTTAAAAATGGGAACAACAATAGCAGAACAGGTACTAGATGTAGAGTTTACTGTTAGTGATAATATTACGACAGCGACTCCAAATGTAGCTATGCAGTTTAAAGACATTGCAGGTAATGATGTTTCACATCCTGTGACTGTCACTTGTTATCTAACTACCGATTCGGCAGGGCAGACGCTAGCTGTAGACAGTACAGATACTTCAGAGATAGCAATAGGAACGGATGGGACCATACTTGCCGAACTCGTAACGGACATCATGGCCGTATGTGTGTCAGAGGATGACGGGGCCCTCGACTTGGAAATCACAGTAGTAGATGGGAAGACGGTTTACTTCAATGTAGTTATGCCTAATGGAGAGGTTAAAACTTGCACAACTGCACTTAACTACACATCCTAGTATCACAAAATGAATTTACTCGGGGCTAGAGTGGCGTTACTCCTTGCGTCATATCTAGCCCCTTTCTATAAGGAGAGGATATGAGAATAAGACTATTAAGAAATGTCAGGATGACAGGGGCAAGCTCCGTAGAACTCTTAGCTGGTACGGTGGTTAAAACGACAAACGAAGTGGCTGAGAAGTGGCTAAAACAAGGCCTGGCTATGGAGGATAAGAGTATAGACGGTGGGATCGAGACCAAATCAGTTAGCGAAGACAACTCTAATCACAGCACGGTTGCTGCTGATATTGCCTATAAAACGACAGAGGGAGAGGTAACCGTTGAAAGAAAAACTAGGAACAAAAGAAAAAATAGGATTAAACGAAAATGAAGGTGAACTATGGCTACAGAGTTCCTAGTCACGAAAAACAACGCAGAAAGTACATTAAACGGAGCGGTAACCGCTGCTACTACAACATGGATTGTTAATGATGGCAGTCAATTCCCATCGACATATCCGTATCATTTATCCTGTAATAGCGAAATAGTCAAGGTTACCAATCGAAGTAGTAATACTTTAACAGTAGAGCGGGCGCAGGAAGGGACTACTGCTGCTCTACATTTGATCGGTGCTAATGTCTATCTTAATATCACAGCACAACATTTATCTGATTTGAACACCGCTGTCAATACCCTAGAAGGCATAGCATCAGACGGGGAGATACATTTGACTCCTAAGAGTTCCTCAAGCGGTGCTGAAGGAACTATGTTTTATGACTCAGGCGACAATCATGTCTATGTAGGTACTGAATAAGGAGGGTATATGCAATCAAACATCTGGATCAAACAGGCTACTACAATCTATATCGGAGGCGATCCTGCCAAGGGCAAGGCTCCGCAGGTGACTATTACTTTAAATAATCCGCAGGTTTTAGTAGACCATGAAAAAAATACAATAACTATAATCGAATCAAAGTGAGGTGAATTATGGGCGTAATATGGGAAAAATTAGCATATGAAGGTGACGTTGTTACTAAGGCGTTGTTTGATGCTCATACAGTCCTGTATGCAACAACTGATGACACGCCAGCAGCATTGGAAGTAACAGAGCAAACATTAGTCGGTCGATTAACAAGCGGTAATATATCAGCGGTAGCAATCGGGATAGCTGACAATAACATAGTCCAGATTGACGATGCCGCGGCTGCGGATGATGAATTTGCAAGATTTACGGCTAATGGTATAGAGGGTGTGGCTTATGCGGACGTGTTAGCTGCTTTATCAGGGCAGATGGGATCGGCATTCGACCTGAATGGGCAGGACTTAACGAATGGTGGAGTTCTCTTTCTATCCGAGCAGGCAGCGGCTGAGGATGATGTGGAAGCAAAAGGGCAATTATGGGTTAAGACGGTTACTCCAAACGAGTTATGGTTTACCGATGATGCGGGGACAGACTTTCAATTAGGACTCGGTTCTGCACATGCCCTGTTGGATGGTGATATCATAAGCGACTCTGTAGCAGATGATGTTACTAGAGGATCAATAATCTATGGTAATTCAACTCCCAAATGGGACGAGCTCGATCTAGGTGCTGCTGATACTTTCTTAGGTTCAGATGGTACTGACTTGTCTTATCGGACTGCTGCACAGGTAATGGCATCATTGAGCGGGGAATCTGCCGCCGCGTTTAGCTTAAACGGGCAGGAACTCCAGGAATTTATAGTACACACTGTAGCCAATGAAGCAGGACGGCCAACTGCTGCGGTAGGTAAAATCTGCTGGCAGACTGACACCCTGGCTCTATATGCCTGCACATCTGACGCATAAAGGAGTAACGATGACAAAGAAAAAGGAGATTATCCAAGAGGATGTACAAGAGGACGTATTCAAGCCTGTTATGGAAAGGTTTCAACAACAGTATAACTACGCCCGGGTTGAGCTTATGGCGAAATACCAGAATAAGCTGGTAGCAGACTATAAGGAAAGCAAACTATTACCACATGAAGCGGTGATGATATTGCTTATTGTTTCCGATGCCATACGGGGTAATTTCGTGCAGGCAATGATTAGGTCAAACGAAGCGAAGGTGTAAATTGACAGTAGAATGGAAGAAAATCCCATTTATAGATGAACTGGACGGCTCGATAAACTTCGTAATAGATGGTGGTGGTTCAGCAATTACCACAGGAGTTAAGGGTGATATCGAGGTAGGATTTGATTGTACTATTAAAGCATGTCGCATACTGGCAGACCAGTCAGGTTCTATACAGATTGATATTTGGAAAGACACATACGCCAACTTCCCGCCTACAAATACTGATTCGATAACTGATGCTGGTACGACTCCCGCGATATCTTCTGCAACCAAGATGGAAGATACGAGTTTGACGTCGTGGACTACCTCTATAACCGCAGGGAATATATTACGGTTCAATGTTGACTCCTGTACTACGATTGAGAGGGCAACTATTAGTCTAACAGTGGAGAGAACTTAATGTCCTGGCTTTCAGGATGGACATACCGCAAGGAAATACAGGAGTGATACTGAGTTTGAAACTGATAACTTGTAGGAGAACTTAATGGCATGGCTTTCAAATTGGACATACCGTAAAGAGATAACCGTCACCAATGCTTCTGCCGACTATCAGACCAAGATATTAGTTGGCGAGAGTAGTGGAGCGACAGGGGAAGAAGTAGATTGTGGCGGACACGTTGCCGCAGACTTCGATGACCTAAGATTTACGGCTGCCGATGGTACTACCTTACTTGACTACTGGATAGAGTCTATCACAGGAAGTACGCCTAACGGATTAGCTACGGTATGGGTTCAGAACAATGCTGGGGCTGATGCCACACTCTATATGTACTATGGTGGTACGGAGTCTGCCGTAAGTAGTGGTGCTGATACCTTTGATGATTTTGATGATTTTGAAGCTGGTACTAATGATTGGGCTATATACAATGGTGGCACTATAAGCTCTAGTACCACTGAAGAAAAACATGGTACACATTCTTTGGAAATAATAGATGATAGTGGTTCAGCAAGTGAGGGTGCCTATCGTTCATCATTAACGATAGGCAGTAATAAAATGATTACGTTCTGGGACCGTCTCACTGCAGCTAGACAAATACAATTCATAATACGCGACAGCGGTGCTACCATAGAGAATATCTACTTTGATACTGATGGTGATATTAAGGGACTTGGTGCTGGCGGAGTTATCCAAGCATATAATATAAATCAGTGGTACAAGTTTGATATTAACTTATTCTCTGACACTAACAAGTACAAACTATGGATAGACGATGTTTATAAAGGTGAATATAATCTGTTTGCTGCTGGTTCAGAAGTAAATGCACTATATAATATCTGTAAATCAACTGAAACTGCAACTTGGTATTTTGATACCTTCCGAGTAAGAAAATACACTGCCACAGAACCAACCTTTGCTTTTGGTGCAGAGGTAGAAAGTCCTTGGATTTCCCCCACAGGTCATGTAGACCCTGATACTGCATGGTCTAACGAGACAAATGCTTATGATGAGAATACGGCAACGGCTGCAACAGAAACTCCAGAAGCAAGTTCATGGGGTTCATATTTAGAACTAACTCATGCTAGTTTATCTTGTGACAAAGTAAGGTTCTATGCTGAAAGCACTTGGGGTTCAGCAACGGAAATAAGTTTAGATGTTTATTACTCTGATGGATGGCATAATATTTTTGAGGGTGCTTTTGCAGACCAAGCATGGGTAGAGAAGTCAATAGGTTCTACTCAGCAAGTCACCGCAGCTAGAGTTAAGTTTCTTGGGGATAATCCTATTAGCGACTACTTTTATCTCTACGAGTTTGACTTCCATGAGGCTGAGGCTCCAGCAGGATATCCGCACTCATTCGGGGTGATAATCTTCTAATGTTTAACGACCATTTATTTAATCAGCGTACTTTTAACTGGCCTAGGATAGTACGTATATTAGCTACAGGTAAAGTCATTTCTCTGGCAGCTAAACGATTTACGCTTGGTAAATTGCAGAGTTTATATAATTTAGGCAAACGAAATGATAAGTACACGTTAGGTAGAACTAGCGGAAGTGACCTTGGACATACACAAGATAGTTATACATTAGGCGATTCTAAAGACGATTATAACCTTGGAGGCTAGATATGGCATTAAGTGATTATGCGCTGGTAACAGTAGCAGAAGCTAAAGTATATTTGAAAATCAACAACTCTGATAGCGATGCTGTTCTTGAGGCACTTGTTGAGACCGCTACCAGAAAGACTGAGGATTACTGCGGGACCCGGTGGGTTTCGCGCGAGATTGCAGAGACGCATATCGGCCAGGGTGAAAAGTACCTCTATCTGTACAGGATGCCAATTACAGAGATAACCTCCGTGACTATTGACGATGTAGCCTATACAAGCTATACGGAAAGATTATCTATTGGCATGTTATATGGATTGTGGGAGAAGCTATCAGAGATAGTTGTAACCTACACAGCAGGGTATATCGCCAGCCGAAGCACCGCTGTTGCTACTATCCCCGATGCGGTGATTGCGGTTATGCAATGCGTGGCTATTTGGTACAACAATTCTCTCAGTCTAACTTCTGAGAATATAAGCGGGGTTAATTCAGTTTCGTATGGTCAAGATTTAGTACTACCAGACTCCGTTAAGGCCAAACTATCATCTCTGAGAAGGATTATCTAATGCTATTAACCGATAAGTGTGCTATATATTTAAAATCATCTACCCTGGGTGCTAAGGGTGAAACGGCAACCTGGGGCGCGGCAAGTTATTACTGGTGCAGAAAAATATCATTGAGTGTTGATGCTATAGCTTCTTATCAGCAATTACATACTCAGGTGACGGATAAATTTATAATCGAAGGTACTGTGACTATAGGTCTAGGTACTCATAAGATTGTCTATAATTCGGTTACATACGAACCTCAGGCTACGGCCAGATATTTTAACAACATGACTGAAGTAGTGGTAAGGAAGGCATAATGGGCGTAGAAATAGAACTCAAGAGCTATCTGAAGGAAGTCGAGGCTAAAATAGATTCTACCATCAAAGAGCGGATGAATGATGCTGTCAATGAGGTAAGGAATCAAACATTAGAGACTCTTTCAGGCGCACGTTCAGGCAGACAATACAAGATACCCGGGACACAGAGAATCTACACTGCTTCAGCTCCAGGAGAGCCTCCAGCAACTGCCACCAGCAGGCTAAAACAATCAGTTGCCACTGATGTTTCAGGTGATGGACTGGAAGGAATAGTTGGAACCGATATTGATTATGGTAAGAAGCTTGAATATGGAGACAGTAAAATAGAAGCTCGTCCGTGGTTAAAGGTTTCCTTTGAGAAATCAGCAAATGCAATAAAGGAGATATTCACAAAGAAATGGTTTTAGATATTCAGGAATCACTAATAACATCTATATATACGATTCTGACAGAAGACGAGACTTTACAAGGGCTCATGGGCGATACGGTAAGGCTTTATCCGGTGTGGGCTAAACCAGATGCTACCTTCCCTTATCTAGTCCATAGAATCGACATGGCTAATGTCGCCGACTGGTCACCTGTTAGAAGGTGTACCTATTATTTAGACATATGGTCAAACTCATCTGATTATGAAGAGACTACAGATATAAGGCAGCAGATTATCGCTTTGATTGATAATTTAGACAGCTCAACAGCAGAGACTTCTGAATTTATAATGTGGCTACAAACAGACGGATTCATTCCTGAATCCACTGAAAATATATTTCATTATGCAATGCAATTCAATTTAAAATGGGTGAGGGATGGGCAAATCGGAGTATTATTAAAGAGATAGGAGGGTTAAAATGACCACAGCAGCAGTATCAGGGAATGGAACAAAATTAAATTGGGATGGAGTCGACATAGCAGAACCGACCAGCATCACGGGGCCAAGCGAATCAGCGGGTTCTATTGATTTATCAAGCCATGATTCGGCAGATGCTTATAAAGAGTTCTGTGCGGGGATGCGTGATGGTGGCGAAATATCATTTGAACTCAATTTTGTATCGACCGATACCACTGGCCAGATAGCCATGCACACGGACTTTCAAGCAGGTTCTACTAAAACATGGATCATAAAACATCCTGCCTGGGTATCTTCGTCTCACGAATACCCACAAATCACCGGAAGCGGTCATGTTACCTCTTTCAATGTGAGCTTTCCGGACGATGACAAAATATCGGTAAGCGGGGCTATCAAGGTCACTGGTAAGCCTGTATTAACGGCCAGCGCATAGGAGGCAATATGAGTAGTGGTTTATTAGCACATGGAACAGTCTTAATATGGAATTTTCAGAAGGTATTGGAATTATCCAATATGAGCATATCTGAGAGCAAGTCCAGTATAAAAGTTTCCTCTCATGATTCTCCGGAAGGTTGGCATGAATATATTGCAGGAATGGGAGATGGTGGAGAAATATCACTCGAAGGTAACTCTATTGTCGGCGATACCAAGGGGCAAATAGCATTACATACTGATAAACAGGCTGGAACTAAAAGATACTGTTATATTGTACCTCCGATGTCTCATGCTTGGGCTATGGAACAATATGCTATTGTGACTGGTTTCGGTAATTCCTTCCCTATGGATGATAAAATCTCTCTAACCGGTACCTTAAAAGTCTCAGGAAAGCCTTTAATGTATCTAACACAATCTACCGGGATATCTGCACTCTCAGGCATAGAACAGACCGACACTACGGCACTGGAAATAGCAGAGGACATAGCAGCGGGGACTTATGCTTATACCTGCACTGTTGATACTGCTTCTGATTGGGTAAAACTCACAGTGACCGCTGCAAGCCATACAATTTACGCAGACGGGGTTGCACAGACAACCACAGTCCAGGGAGATGAAATAACACTGGGCGCGGCCGGGACAACTACAGACATATTGATAATGGTATTCGAGTCCACGAAGTCACCTAGATTATATAAATTAACAGTAACGAGACCGGCAGCATAAGGAGTAAAATCATGAGTAGAGCTATAGCGGGTCATGAAATAGGGAAACAGGTTGCAGACGCACTCGGATTGGAGAGACCAACTGACATTAAAATCCATATTCCACTTGATGATGTAGTGTTAGTTGAAGTTAAATACTTTCCAGACAAGGAACACATGGATAAATTAATCCCGATATTGGCTAAATATAATTTAGTTCCCAAGAAGGAGAATAATGGAAAAGCAAAATAAGACAAACAAACCTATCAAAGAGATGTCAGATGAAGAATTAAATGATATTTCTAAGTCTATCCCACCACACATACTGGAAAAGGTTGAAAGAATATATGAACCTAAATTAACAAAGGTAGAGGAAGAATCACGAGTTAAAGTTATGCTGGACAAGGAACGAACCTTGGTAATAAACCTTAACACGATGGATGATTTTGAATCAGTGGTTGGAGAGGGAGTAGATTTCAATGGGCATTGGAGGCACGTTAAGGTAATGGTATGGGCAGGATTGCTTGAAGATCAGCCTGAGCTAACATTAAGAGATGCAGGTAAATTAGTACCATTTAAGCGTTTTCCACAGATAGCCCAAGCCTTAGCCAAGGTTTTTGAGATACCAGACCCTTTATTGGCAAAGTCTCCCGATTAGATAGGTGGGCATTCGGGAGATATTGTCTTAATCTTAAAGAAGAGGAATACTGGAAGCTATCACCAAGACAATTCTATGCACTCAGCAAACAATACCAGAAAGAACAGGAAAGTCTAGACCGCAGAGCAGCCTTAATCTGTTCTATATTGGCTGAGATTAACAGAGACCCTAAAAAGAAAAAAGACTCATTTAAGATAGAGGACTTCATGCCTAAATTTGTAAAACACACGGAGCAATCACCTGAGGTTATGAAAAAACAAGCTATGTTAATTACTCGCATGTTGGGCGGTAAAGTTATATGAATGTATTCGATTTATTTGGGCAAATTAAATTAGACGGAGCTTCTGCTGTTAAAAAGGAATTATCAGAGACCGAGGCTCACGCCAAGAAAGTCTCCGATGCTATGAAAATAATGGGAACGATGTTCACTGCTGTTGGAGCTGCTGGTTTAAAGATGGTATCCGATGCAAGGCAAATGAACGCTCAACTCGGGCAGACAGCCTTGACTCTTGGAATATCTACTAAAGAGATGCGAGACCTGGCGCTCGAGACCACTAATGTAACGTTTCCTTTGGAGTCGGTAAAGAATACGTTTGATTTACTAACTAAAGCGGGCGTTAGAAATACTCAGGAATTAAAGAACTCGGCTGGCGCTTTTGATGCTCTGGCTGATGCAACCGGGTCGAGTGCTGAGACTGTAGCTGATATTCTGATACCAGCTTTAAAGGCTATGGGCGAAACCTTACCTCAAAACTCTGCTGATTTAGATAAATTCACCTGGCTAACTAAAAACACCACTACGGAGTTATCTGATTTCGGGTCGGTAATGGATTATGTGGCCATGTATGGCAAGGATTTAAATGTATCACTAGATGATATGATAGCTATCATGGCTATTCTAGAAGACCAAGGCAAAGGTGGGGCTACTGCTACTAGATTGTTTAGAACTGCTGTTACTGAAGCAGCTGATGGTACGGTGACTCTTAATGAAGCGTTAGGGATTACACCTGAAGAGATAGCCAAATACAGGACAGAAATGGAAGGGGCTACAGGTATAACAGACGATTATGCCGAAGTTGCCAATGAGCAATACGGTATCATGGACAAGATTAAGCAGAAGTTCTCAGAACTGACATTAGTAGCAGGGTCTTATCTAACTCCGTTAGAACCTATATTAGCGGCAATGACAGCTATGGGGCCTGCTATGATTTTATTATCCTCTGCTACAGGAATTCAAACGATTAAGACTGTAGCTCATACCGTTGCATTAGTAGCTCATACCGTGGCCCATGGGGTTGCTACCGCTGCTCAGTGGGCTTTCAATGCTGCGGTGAGTGCTAATCCTATCGGGCTTATTATATTAGCAATAGCTGCTCTTGTAACAGGGATTATTTTACTGGCTAAGAATTGGGATTTCGTAAAAGAGAAGATGTTAGTTGTCTGGGACGTGATAGTCTCGATTGTGAAAGGGCATATCAATTTAGTAATCGGATTCATAAACGGCATGATATGGGCTATTGAAAAGGCTATCAACTTTTTAGGCGATGCTATAAGACAACTACCATCTATAACTATTCCAGATTGGGTTCCGCTAATTGGTGGTAAAGAGTTTTCATGGCCTGCGCCTCCTCCAATCGAACTTCCTAGAATTCCTTTATTAGATACTGGAGGGCTAGTTCAGGGGCCCGGAGTGTTCCAAGTTGGCCCGGGCGTAAAAGAGGTTGTTAGAACACCTTCCGGTAACAAAGAGCTACATGTTCATATTGGTGTTTTTGCAGGCACTGAGACAGAATTTAGAGTTCTCGTTAAAAAGATAAAGGAGGTCATGGGTGAAGATGATAGGCGTAATGCCTTCGGACAGCTTGGGGAAGGTTATTTCTATGGCAGGAGTTCTATCTAATGGCCCGCGATGTGGAAATGGAAGTCATGGTAGATTGGAATGCTACCGACTGGGCGGCTACTCCAGATTTCTCAGAGGATATTGACGATATTACCGATGATTTTATCAACATGGGGGGATCCCGGGGCAAAGAAAAAGAATCGGGTAACATTCCTGCAGGAACTGTTGATATCGAATTAAGAAACCTGGCAGGGAAGTACCATCCGAGAAATACCTCGAGCCCTTTATATGGCTTGATCAGGCCCATGTTGCCGATAAGAATTCGTGAAACATCTGATGAGGAAACTGTAACTCTTTATACAGGCTTTATTTCAAAGATTAAGATTCCAGACCAGAGAGATGTTAGAACTGCGCACCTATACTGCACCGATGGTTTAGATATCATATCCAGGAATTTAGTGTCGCAGGACGAGGAAGAGTTAACTACACAGTCAGACGGGGATTCTATCGGTGATTTATTGGATGCTGCGGGATGGCCTTCTGGTAAAAGAAATATAGACACCGATGGCGGAGATGTGCTCCAATACCCAAAGACAAGGGAATATTAGATGTCGAATAAAATCTCTACTACACAAAACAAACTAGTATATAGAGGGGGAGTTGATGAAACTTGGGGGACTATCCGGGATGGAGCTGGTACGGGGGCAACCTACGATTCTGGTTGTGGTTTTAACTGCTCAACCACTAATGGGCAATTTGCAGATTTGTTGCGGTCTATTATCACGTTTGATACATCCGATATAGGAAATAGAAAGATTAGCAGTGCTAGTGTTAAGCTAGAAGATTACAACAATCTAGGTAGCTATGCTGGTACAACTCCAAATATAGGTATAGCTGTTTATGGCGCAACACCTTCAGACCCTGAGAGCATTGTTGCTGCTGATTATGGTAATTGTGGCACTACGATACTATCAGACATAGTTCGTAGAGATACCATAGTTGCTCAAGAATTATTACAACATGGCATATTTTTGGAATTGGATAAAACAGGAATAGACTACATCAATACATCAGGCTATACCTCTTTCAGTTTGCGCGACCCTATTTACGATGTCGCCGGTAGTGTACCCAGTTGGGAGTCTGAAAGGGCATCTTACATAGTGGATTTATCCGCCTGTACAGTATATCTGCTAGTCAGCTATACAGAGAGTGAATCGGAAATCAAGGATAGTAGTATCATAAAACGCAAGGTGACATTAGAGGCTGCACGGAATTTAGAGGTTCAATTCGGAGGGAGGATATATATATCAAAGTCAGGTAATTTCACTTATGAATCACGTTTCCACAGGCAATCGGAGGATTTATGAACTGGACTGTTCCCAGTGGCATAATAAAAGCCTTCTCGTATGAATTGTCAGAGCGCGAGATATATAACGATATCCGCTCTGAAATTGGAAAAACAAACTCCGAGACGGTTATCGATGATGATGCAGATTACTCATGGAAGGTTTGGACTAAATATTCGGGGCTACCTGCTCCGGGCTATACTCATTTTGCATATTTTACAGCCACACAACAATCTCCCATATCGTGGAAATTAGTAAACGTATCAGCAGCTACATATGCAAAAGTGCCCTATTACGATTATGAGATTGAACTCCAAGATACTAATGACGATTTAACTAAGGCAGTAAGAATTAAAAATAAGGGTTCTTCCGGTGGGACAATACAATATACAGTCAAATATAAATACCTTACATCAGAGGAAGTTACCCATGAAGAAACGACTGAGACAATTTTAACTGTACGGTCTACCGATGAGGAAAGTATATCGACGTATGCCAGGCGGTCAATGAACCTTGTATGGCCACAAGGGGCTACAGAGGAAACGGTTCAGGGGTTATGCGATTTTAATAGAAACAGGTATAAAGACCCTTATGGTTATGCAACTCTGGTACTGATAGGTGACACGGCCGCGAAACGGGAGATAATCTTTAAGGCTGAGATGTCGGATATTATGACTGTGACCGATGCTTATTCCTACCTTCCTGAGACGGATTTCTTTGTAGACAGCATCGACTTTGACATAGATATAGAAAGGCTGAATATACCTATTGCTACATTCGGGCTCGTAGAACAGAGACCAGTTGAAACGATGGTATATTTCAGATTTGGGAGCGGGCATTTTGGCGGGCCAGAAGTATTTGGCTAGGAGGTAAACATGGGCTGGACGACACCGATGACAGCAGTTGATGAGGCTGTCTATGCACACACAGAATATAATACATACGTCAGGGATAATCTTAATTACCTGAAATCTAATACTCAGGTATTCATGGGCAATGCCTTTCAATACCCTGCGCCTGGCACGGACTGGACACCTGCCTTGACCGGTGCTGGATTGGCGCAATCCTTAACCGCCAAGAAAGTCTGGCTACCGCTTAACTTTCTAAAGATAAATGACCAGATAGTCTCATATAAATTAGTTGGCGATGTGATTGAAGCTGATGCTGCTACACTAGATTGTAAATTGGTTAAAATAAACAAAGCGGACCCGGTTACAACAACAGATGTCACCGATGGGGATATTACTCAAATTGATGCTGATGGGAATTTCGATTCCGAGGCTACATTAGCAGCTAACGAGACCGTGGCAACAGACAAACAATATACCTTAGAGATTACAGGAACTACAGGTACCGGCGATTCTATAATTGTCATGGGTGCTGAGGTAACTGTAGTAAGAGTTAATTAGGGATTGTACTGATGAAAAGATTAACTCGCCAAATATTGGCTCTAAGTGCCGTTTTTAGCCTTTTGTTATTGTGTTCATGCACGCCTGACATTATTGTTGAGCCATCGCCTGTTGCAGTAGAGCCTGACGTTGCGGTAAATGTCCAGTCTGCCATTCCTGATATAATAGTGGAGTCTCAAATATATGAGCGCCGGTACACAGAAGAATTAGTTAATATCGCTATGGAGAACGCCCGACCTTGGAAACCCTGGATAGCAAAGAACATAACATCCGAATATATTGATAAGGGAATATGGCTTGTAACTGTTGATTTTAAGTCCTTCAAAAGGCAGTACATATTTGATGAGGTGGATCCATGAAGATAGACTTCGAGGCAAAAACGGATAGAGAGCTTTTAGTACTGGTAGCACAAGCCAGTAATGATTCCGCAGAGCATTTAAAAAGAATCAATGGGACTATCCTGAAACACGAAACTAGATTGCAATATCTTGAACAGCATGTCCCAAAACAAAGCTTATCGCATAAATTACTGAGCAACAATTACATCTCATTCTTAGCTTTCGGTAGTCTCTTCGCTGGCGTATTATATGCTTTTGGCCAGGCTATAGGCTGGTGGTAAACAATTTACTGAGCATTTGTTTACTTAAATGAGCAATGCCACCCGAAAGGGCTAGTGATGATTGAGTAGCACGATGTTGGATTTACTTTCAGTGTAGGCTACTGGCATAATACTTCCCCAAAGGCTTCGGCCGATGGGCTAGGGCAAGGTTTAATCGCCTTGCCCTCTATTTTTTTGTGCCCTATTCAACAAGTTATCTGCTGGACTCCACTTTTTATGATTTTCTTTGCCAAAAGACTTGACAAACAATAAATAATAGTTTATTATTTGGCTGACATGGGAAACAAGAACAATAAAAACAAAAGAATTAGCGTAAGATTCACAGAGGCAGAGTATAGTAAAATTGTCATACGCTGTAAGAAAAGAGGACTTACCATATCTCAATTAGCAAGGGAATTGATTTTAGGAGGAGAGCATGTTTCCAGGAATGAAGGAACTCATAATTCTCGTATTCTCGGCTGGTTGCATAGGATTGGCAATTGGAATCTATAACTACTATCATTAGTGACTGCCATCCTGACCAAGTGGCAGGGTTTTCACCTCCTTTTGGGAAAGGAGAGGGAGCATCGACTGCCGAAAGGCGCTCCCTCTCCCTCCTCTAAGGAGATAAATAGTAAACAATTCACCCGCCAGGTCGAGCGGGTATAGGACAAATAAAGAGAGGGCTTGCTGATGCTACCAGGCTGAGCAAGCCCTACAGGAGGTGAAGATTGAGACACAGGTTAATTATACGGCTAACAGGGAAGGTCGCGCAAGTGGTGAGGTATATGGCTCTGTTAGCTGCGCAAAGGGGCAATGTCCGAATAATTGATTTAGTGAAGGAATGAAGGAGGGAGGACATGAAAATCATAACAAGAAAATTAGAAGAGGATGCTGAGTTCATGAGGTCATCCGTATCTCAATTTGGAGTAGGCAGACTAGAAATCAGTAATCAGATGGATAATGGTCTTGGCTTCTCAAAGGAAATAACAATTTACAAGGACAATAAACAGCGTGGTTGGGGAGAAGAAATCTTTGATGGGACACTAGCAGAGTTGATAGACAGAATAGAAAACAGTGAATGGCAGGGAGTAACAGCATGACATCACTAAACACAGAAGATAAAGGAAACTACGAGCAGAAATGGGAACGCTTAAGGCGGGAGATAGACTACTTGCAACAGAGAGAGGTGAATGCAATACATCCTGCCCTACTAGATAGCTACATGGATTACATTGGTAAGGTGGTTGACTACCAGGAAAGAGAAAATGAAAGAGAGCAGACTGATCCCATTCGATGAGATAAGCACCAGGAATTGTGTACATTGCCACATGGCGGGAGGCCTCTATGTCAAATGCAAACTATCCGACCACAGGCTAACACCCCGAGGTATATCACTATACCAATATGTAAACCGAGGAGTTCTACTATACAACTGCCAGAACTGTGAGGACTTCGAGCGAGACCACCCATTGCCATAATATAAAATGAACGAAGGAGGGAATGATGACAGAAATACAGCAGATAATCTCAGACCTTAGGGAGACTACCATCCCAAGTGAAAAATACCGAATGATAGCCCTATTGAAAACCCTTGATGTTATCAATGAAAATTTACTCAGGCTTGCAGAAGCTACAGAGCATGTAGCTTTTATAGAACTAGAAAGGAGAAATGATGGAAACAAATCTTTATCAATTAAACCATGAAGATATGGCTGTCTTGCTTAAAAACTCTTTAGATGCAGCGCATAAAGCAGGCCAGAAGGAAAATCCCTTTCTGCACAAACAAACACAGGGATTATTCCCCGGAGATAAGCTGTTTTGGGAATTAGTTAATTGTGCAAGGGAAAACAGGGAATTGGGAAGACGTGGGCTTAGGGCTATCTTGATCTATTTTGCATACGGGTATCTAACTGAGATATGGAAAAAGAGTGAGTATTATGACTGACGAGGATGCCTTAAAAGAAATAACAGATGACCTTAACAGTTCTCTTGAAGATAATGGGATATTCACTCATAAAGTCTGGTTGCTATGGAGATTATTATATGACGAGGACGAGTTTCACGCCTTGGTAAATAAAATCATTTCACAATATGAAGCAGGGCTAAATAGTTAAAAGGAGAGTGAGATCAATGGCAACAACAGTTAAAGATGCACCTAAAAAAGCCAAACAACACACGATTTACAAACTCAAAGATGGGACTAGGGTGCCTGGGGTTACGACTATTACAGGCATGGAAGCTAAACCTCACTTAATCCCATGGGCTAATAGGTTAGGGCTAGAGGGAATTAAGACTACAGAATATGTCGATCACCTAGCAGAAATTGGAACTCTAGCTCACCAGATGGTAGCCGACCACCTGAGAGGTAAGGTAACAGATACTTCGGGATATACCGGAGAACAAATAGACAAGGCCGAAAATTCATTCCTGAGTTATCTCGAATGGGAGAAGGGGAAGACCATAGAACCTATTTTGATTGAAGAGCCTTTGGTGTCAGAGAAGTATCAATACGGTGGGCAGATAGACTCTCTGCTTAAAGTTAATGGGACCATAGGCTTACATGACCTAAAAACAGGCAAGGCTATCTATGATGACTGGTTTACTCAGTTAATAGCGTATACCTACATACTTTATGAGAATGGATATGTAGAGAATTGGGCCAACCTACCGGCGATTATATTGAGAATAGGCAGGGATGAGACTGAGGGCTTTGAAGTAGGGTACGGACACCACCACGAATTACTTTTTAAGAAGTTCTTGATATTACGCGACTTGTACCAGGTCAATAAGGAAATAAAAAGGAATGAATAATATGGATGTATGGGATAAGGTCAAACAGCCTCCGGAATGGGCGTTAAGACAGATAACTGCCGGAAGGTTAAAGGGCAAATCAGACATCAATCCTCAGTGGCGGTACCAAGTTATGACTGAGCAGTTCGGCATGTGTGGTTATGGCTGGAGCTATACAATCGAAAGATTATGGACTGAGAAGTGTGATGATGGGCAAGCGTTTGCCTTCGCTCAAATAAACCTATGGGTAAAAGGTGCTGACAAACCTATCCCCGGAATTGGCGGTTCAATGCTTATTATAAAAGAATCAAGTGGGTTACATGCCAGCGATGAAGGTTATAAGATGGCAGTTACTGATGCTCTGTCTGTGGCTATGAAAATGCTTGGCATAGCTGCTGATGTCTACGCTGGACTATGGGACGGATCAAAGTATAAGAACCAAGATGACAAGCCTACCAAGAAAGACTCCCCACCAGCAGTTAAAAAAGAACACTGGTGTAATGAGCATCAAACAAATTTCTTTAAAACTGAGAAAATGAAATCATACGCACACCCAATAGAAGGTACAGATAAGTGGTGCTATGAACACAAAAACGAACCTAAAGAAGAGCCAGAACGTGAAACAAAAAAATCCAATAATACTTTTAACATGGGGACAATTCGAACTGCACTTGCAACGAAGGGTTATAAGACTGAATCAGAGCAATTAAAGGCAATGATGGTTAGTAGCTGGAAAGAGATAACAGACCTTGAAGGGGCGATGAAATGGGCTGAAGAGGTTGCAGAGAAACAACAGAATGATGAATAAATTTCAGTGTCCTGCCTGTCATAGCAATAAAGTGACCTTTATCGGTGACAACATTCTATGTTTGAACTGTGGCAGGCAGGACTATCTCTACGATTATAGAAATGCTTATGACCTGGGTGACTACGTGGAAAAGCCTTCAGAACTCAGCGAAATAAAAGAGCAGGTAAATAACCTGGAGGCTATTGTTGCGGAGCCTGGGCAAGCACCTAGGAGATACCACAACCAATTACAGCAGGTAAAAGGTGAAGTTACCTTTCTACGGAACAAGGTTAATGAGTTACAGGCTAAACGAAAGCCTAGAGGGCAATATTAAATGCCGAAACAATTAACGCAAGCTATTGTAGAGGAATGGGTTTCTCTAATCAAGGGGAAATTTAATGTCCGTGATATCTGGAATGAAGTCGGTATTGAGTCACCTGAGAATAAACAACATCTACGAGTTATCTTAAGCAGATTAGAGGCTAAAGGGATAATTTCTGCTAATGGGGGGGGAGGTAATTACAGGAGAATAGACACAGAAGCGGCGGTCATAGAATGGCAACAGGCAGATCCAAATAAGACAGTTCCGTTAGAGTTCCCATTCGATGAACACGAATTAGCTAAAATCTATCCTAAAAGCATAATTATTGTTGCTGGCAGCAAGAATGCTGGAAAGACGGCATACCTCTATAACTTTATCAACCTCAATATGTTTCAGTTTGAGATAGACCTTTTCAATTCCGAAACAAGCCCTGAGCAGATGCATGAAAGGTTTACTCCGCTTGAGATCCCAAAACCGGCACCGTTTACAGTCTATGAGCGGTACGATAATTTTGCCGATGTGGTACATCCAGACCATGTATCCGTTATTGATTACCTAGACCTTAATAGTGAGGTCTATCTAGTGGGGACTGAAATAGATGCCATATTCAGAAAGTTACGCAACGGCGTTGCAATAATAGGACTACAAAAGCCACCGCCAACAATAACCTATGTCAAGGGTGTTAAAAAGCTTGTTGATAGAGACCTGGCTTATGGTGGCGGATTTACGGCAAAAAGGGCAATCCTGTATATCACTATGGGAGATAACAAGCTCAAACTCTTATACGTCAAGACACCAAGAACACCGAAGGTTAATCCAAACAATATGACTTTCACCTACACCATCGGAGAGGACGGAATACATTTCGAGAATATACAGAGGTACTATGGATAATCTTGTTATGTTTGTTATGAATGTTATGTTTGTTATGAATGTTATGGCTTGTTATGCCATGTTATGTTTCATAACAAAGCTAAACCAGGCAAATTCGTTCGTAATAAAACCATCAAAAAAGAAAAATCATAACAATAACGTACCCCCCTTATTAATTAATCAAACGAATAGCATCCACCCCCACCCCACCATCTCAGTCAATAAATCAACCTTAAATTTCTATTTCAACACGGGAAGGAAATAATGAAAGAGGAAAAGACACTAAAAGACAAAGCCTTAGAAGTAATTGAATGGCTTGTGTCAGATGATTTTATGGAGGATGCTGAATATAAGCTTTATTCGAAGGTTGAATTTAGCCAGGAAGATGCGCGATTCATGGCTAAAAAGCTACTGAGTATTTATAGATATGCGCATTCCGTGCAGCCGCACACCTGCTATGTATCGCATGAAAATTGGCGCAAGGAACTAATTGATGCTTACGAGGAAATGAAACACCATGCGAATTTACAGAGATAAAGACATACGGGGACTGAAACGCCTAAATTATGAATTAGGCTTACATATTGGCTACAGATTGGGCTACAAGATGGGCCAGGTGGACAAGAATAATAAGAAAATTGTGAACGAGAGCTTATTGAAAAGTCCGCTGAGTGCCGATATCTTACGAGAACTGAATGATGCAGGGAATAAGCTGTGAAAATAAAAACAACAACTGAAGATTTAAGCAAGCAGAACAAAAACAATCGAGGGCACTTAGTGCAAGTTAATATGGCGTCACAATGGCCACCCCCTAATGTGAATTGGTATTACTCGGATAAATACGTGGCTATAGCACACGGTGATTGCAGGGAGATACTACCTTCCTTGCCACAGGTGGACTTGGTGCTTACGGACCCGCCTTATGGGTTAAAGATAGCTAATAATCCCTTTAGACAAAAATATAAAAAGGCACAATGGGATGATAAACCTGTACTCAAAGCACTATTAGATATTGTCATCGCAAAAGCAGATAAGGCTATTATATGGGGCGGTAACTATTTTGATTTGCCTACTACGCAGTGTTTCCTAGTATGGGATAAGTTGCAACCGCAAAATTTTTCATCAGCCATGTGTGAACAAGCATGGACTAATATTAAAATGCCAGCCAAGATATACCGCAAGTGGGTTGTATCATATGCTAAAGAGCATCCTACACAGAAACCAGTACCATTGATGGAATGGTGCATCTTATTAGCAGGAGAAACTGTATCAATAATTGACCCGTTTATGGGAAGTGGTACTACTTTAAGAGCTGCTAGGAATCTACTCCGCAAGTCCATAGGCATAGAAATCGAGGAGAAGTATTGTGAGATAGCAGCTAAACGCTGTAGTCAAGGGGTACTGGAGTTATGAGACCTTATTATTCTGATAAATATGTGACCATATATAACTGCGATTGCAGGGAGATATTACCTGAATTGCCACAGGTGGACTTGGTGCTGACTGACCCGCCGTATGGAGTTGGATTTAAGTATTCTGCATATCAAGATACAGAGGAAAACTTCTTTGAAAATATCCAGCCAGTAATCATAAAATGTGTGGCTAGTTATCCTTCTATGGTTCTGTGTATGTCTATGAAAAGATTGTTTGATATGCCAAGACCTAAAAGTTTACTTTGTTGGGCAAAACCAGGTAGTGTTAGACGAAATCCTATGGGTGGGTTTTCTGAATGGGAGCCCATTCTAGTTTACGGCAAGGCAAGATACATGAATGATTTTAAGTATCTTCCTGACTGTCTTAACCATCTCAAAGAAGCTGGAAAGTTTCCTTGCCCTAAGCCTATTCGCTTATTTATGTGGTTAGTTGGTAGCAACCTTTCAAAACCACAGTCTATTCTTGACCCATTTATGGGAAGTGGGACAACATTAGTAGCTGCCAAGCAATTTCTCCGTAAGTCAATCGGCATAGAAATCGAGGAGAAGTATTGTGAGATATCGGCCAAACGTTGTAGCCAGTCTGTTATGGAGTTCTAGTATGAAAATCAAAACAACAACTGAAGATAAGATGTTCTCTGAGTACATCAGAAAGAGGGCGCTGAAGCGATGTGGTGGTTGTGAACGATGCCATGCTCCTAAGACTTCTTACAAAGAGCTTCAGTGTGCTCATGTATTCTCTCGAAGGCATAAGTCAACGAGATGGGATGAAGATAATGCCTACGGATTGTGTTTCGGATGCCATCAGTATTTTGGAGAGAATCCCTTAGAATACATGACCTTTGCCAAGAATGAACTGGGTTCGCAGAGATTTGAGATATTAAGACTACGCCATGAGACAACACAGAAAATGGATATAGGAGCGGTAAGTCTCTATCTAAAGCAGTTATTGGAGGGAGTATGAGAATAGCTTATGCAGACCCCCCGTATCTAGGTTGTGCGAACCTATATCCTGAAAAGCAGGAAGTTGACCACGAAAAACTTATAAGCGAGCTCGAGACTTATGCTGGTTGGGCTTTGTCTTGCAGTTCTCCATCGTTAAAAAATCTTTTATCTTTATGTCCAACTGATGTGCGTATAGCCGCATGGGTTAAGCCGTTTTGTTCATTCAAGCCCAATGTTAATCCTGCTTACGCATGGGAACCAATTATATTTAAGCCAGCTCGAGTTAAAAGAGATAGAAAAGAGCCAACAATCAGAGATTGGGTTTCGGCTAACATTACGTTAAAGAAGGGATTAGTAGGTGCAAAGCCAGCTGTATTTTGCTATTGGTTATTTAAATTACTAGGGGCTAACCCAGAAGACGAACTGCATGATTTATTTCCTGGGACTGGCATTGTAACTAGATGCTGGGAGAATTGGGTTGCTACTAATCAGGGAGTTCTAGTATGAAAATCAAAACAACAACTGAAGATAAGAAATGAGCATATTTAAGATTAAATTAAGAACAACAGACAAAATGTGGACTAAATATATCCGCACAAGAGATAACTATACATGCCAGAAATGTGGGAGACGATACACAAAGGATAACTGTCAAAATTTGGGTGTTTCTCATTATCACAGCCGGAGGCATGAGAATATCAGATTCGATGATGATAACTGTATAGCTCTATGTTCTATTCCATGTCACCGATACTGGGGAACTGAAGGCCGTGCTGAATATACAGAGTTTATGAAGCGAAGGCTAGGCGAAGAGAGGTTTAAAAACCTTGAGATTAGAAAGAACATCATTAAAAAGAGAGATGACAAGGCTGACAAGATAATTCTAAAGCAGTTATTGGAGAAGATGTGAAAGTATTAGTCGCTTGCGAGTTCAGTGGAATAGTAAGAGAAGCATTTCGTAAACGAGGGCATGATGCCTGGAGCTGTGACTTATTGCCTACAGAGATTTCAGGACAGCACTACCAACAAGATGTTGAAGGATTGCTTGAAATGGGGTGGGATATGATGATTGCTCACCCACCATGTACTCATCTGGCAGTAAGTGGGGCTAGATGGTTTAAGGATAAAAGGAAAGAACAGGCAGAGGCGATAGAGTTTTTTATGATGTTGGTTGAAGCACCGATACACAGAATATGTGTTGAAAATCCCATTGGCATTATGAGTACAAAATATCGTAAGCCAGGCCAGATTATACAACCTTGGCAGTTTGGGCATGGGGAAACAAAGGCAACCTGTTTATGGCTTAAAAACTTACCCCTGCTAAAGTCAACAGACATTGTTAAAGGGCGAGAACCCAGAGTACACCATGAGTCGCCAGGAATAAACCGCTGGAAAAACAGAAGCCGTACATTCCAGGGAATAGCAAATGCAATGGCTGAACAGTGGTCAGAGCAGTTATTGGAGGGAGAGAAATGACTGAATGTATAGTAATACCATTTATGCCAGAGTTTGAGGAACGGATGCTGACTGGAAAGAAAACAGCTACTACCAGGCCTAAAAAGTACGGGACCAGTGGGGATTTGTTCTCTGCGTTCAATCATACTTTCCAGCTTACTAAAGTTACTAAAGTATATCTGCAAGATGTCTGTAGTACGGCATACGAGCGAGAAGGTTTTGACAGCCAGCCTGAATTTATAGAATACTGGAAACAATTACACCCACGGAAAGGCTATGTACCAGAACAATTAGTTTGGTTTCATGAGTTTAAGTTAGTAGTATAAGGAGGGAATGTGAACGAAAAGGCGAAGAAAGATTTAATCGAGGAATTGAAGGTTGTATTACATGATGCTGATTGTTATTCAAAGCATGCAGCTATTGAGTTTGAGTTTGAAGATTTACAGGGAAATTATCAGAAGCAAGCCGAAGCTCTTATTCCAATAATAGAGGAGATAATAGAAAACCAGATAGAGAAAAGGATAAGGGATATAAGGTTGCAGTCAGCGATTAGTTGCATGGGGCTTTGAAAAGGAGGGAGCATGAAAGAGAAACCAATCAACTTAAATGCCAGGGAAGTGCAAGGGATTATGGATGGGTCTATCACTCTTCTATTGAGGGTGATTAAGCCTCAGCCTCCAAATGGGTATATCTATGGAGGCAATGATGGGGGGGATCCGTATTTACCAAATGAAGATAGTAATTATTGGAAGAGCAACTATATTCGTTGGAGACCAAAGAGAAAATATTCAGTAGGCGACAGGCTTTGGTGTAGGGAGCCTTTCACCTCCGTAACATTCTGGACGCCATCACAGCAAATGCCTCAATGGGCTAGTCGTAACAATCTTGAGGTCACAAGCATTGAGGCTAAACAGATTGATGGAATATGGAGCTGGGTTATAGGAGTAAAAAAGACATGAAAGAGAAAGAGATTGAAAATCTACAGATAGAACTTGACCAGGCGAATGAGCTGATAGTCGAGCTGAAGCAAGAGTTGGCAGAACTAAAGAAGCCCCCAGCAGGCATAGAGGAGTGCTTGCTGAGTGATGAGGAGATAAAAACTATAGAAGGAAGAGTTTTTAGGGAGTGTCAACCAGCAGGTTACGACTTTGAATTTAAGGTACAGAAGGCAGTAGCCCAAGCCCAGCTTGACAAGTGTGCAGCCTACATCAACCAGAAAGTAGAGCAGAAAGTGAAAGAGGAGAGGGAGCGGGTTCTTAATGAGATGGCTGATGTAGTTTTTGGTTGTGATGATTTACAAACCATGGAAAGGGCTATAACAGAATATCTTGAAGACGAGCAAGCTAAATTAAAAAAGGAGGAATAAGATGAAATTTACAAATAACGAAGTAAGACAATTCATAGCTGTGGTATCTATATTTGTAATTACTGCAATGTGTGTGCCCTGGGGGTTAGGTTTATCACATATCGAGTGGCAAGAATTAGCTGGAGTGTGTGCTCCGTTTGTGGGCTGGATTGCTTGGTTCTTTAAAATTAGAGAATAATAACACTAGATAAAAACTAGCTAGATAGTTGACAAATTATTATACGGGTGTTATTATAATAATATGATTATAATAAAGTCATTCAAGTGCAAGCGATGTGGTGCAGAATGGTACCCACGCTCTCCCAAAATACCTAAATTTTGTCCAAGATGCCATTCACCGTATTGGGATAAGGAACGCAAACATGAAAAATATAAGTCCTAAATTAGGTGCTATTATAGAAAGTAAAGAAATTGGGCTTAAGGGACATAATAAGCTAATTTGGGCAGCTTGTGAAAGATGTGGGAAGGAAAGATGGTCTCAGTTAATTCATGGGGCGCCTCAGGATAAACTTTGTCTTAAATGTGCAATAAAAGAAGCAGGACGATTGGGAGATAAAAGTCCAACTTGGGAAGGTGGTCGTTTTATAAATTCTCAAGGATATATTCTAGTTTGGATTTCTAAAGAGGATTTCTTTTCATCTATGCGTAATGCTAGTAATCATGTTTTGGAACATCGTTTAGTAATGGCTAAACATCTTAAACGCTGCCTTTTACCTTGGGAAATTGTGCATCACAAAAATGGTATTAAAACCGATAATAGAATAGAAAACCTTGAATTAATAAGCAGCGATATTAAACATAATACTATAACTAAATTAAGCACTTATATCAAAAAATTAGAGAAGCGAAACGAAGAACTAGAGCAAGAAGTACGACTTCTTAGAAAGACGAGGTGAGTTAAATGAAAGCAGTTAAATGTCCAGTATGTGAAGGGACAGGACAAGTACCATCATGGTTCTATTCTGATAAAACAGTACGTGCCGATAGCACAATAGTCAGTATAAACAGTGTAACTTGTAGGTCATGTAATGGCAAGGGTTATGTAGAAGTGTCAGAATGTGAGGCAAGCAAATGACCAAACAGGGAGAGATTTATCTTGGATTATTACTCAACAGATATCGTCTGAGTAAACTTTACCGTGAGCACCACCTAAACTTTTGGGATATTCCGAAAGAAGATAGACAAATTTTTTATGATGAAGTTGATAAAGACTTTGCCTTTCTCCACTCTCAAGGCGTGGTGATGCAGAAAGACCGAGTGAGTACATACAATGAATTGTGGGATACCAAGGCTGAAGCGGAATTTGAAGCTTATAACGCAGGCAGAAATGATATGCTCCGTGAATTTTGCTATTCAATAGAGCCACTAATAGAGGAGAAGGAATGAGTAAACAGGGAAAACTAAAATTAGGTACAGCCAAGGCAATAGCTAAGGGGTTAGGTTTTACCTGGAAAAGAATTGTAGAGGATAGTCTCGTGGACGAATTTCTTTGTAATGCGGATTTGGTATTAGAATATCTCCAAACCCAAGGAGTGGTGATAAAAGTGACTGCAAAAGAAGATGGCCTTGAAACATTTGTATTTGCAGAGGAATGTATGGTCCAGCCACTAATAGAGGAGAAGGAATGAAAAACACCTTTACAGACAGAGAAAAACACGCTTTATACCAGGGATTGATGATGCCGATTAGTATACTATTTCACAAGCGGACTCCACTCTATGACGATCTCTATTCTGACGAAGCTCACTACGTACAGTTGGGGGAGACAATCGCAGTTACTGGAATAGTAACTGCAATAGCCTTGCTGATTTGGAGGAAAAGAAAATGAATCCATATTATAGATTGTTTGTTACTGGTACAACGGGGGATGTATGGGATTGTGAGAGAGACGGTCATTGCTTACATCCTTCAACAGACCCTAGATTATATTGGTGTTGCAAGTGTGGGAAATATATAAGACCGAATGGAGCTACTGTTGAGAGATTGCCCTTGAAATATTTGTATTTGCAGAGGAATGTATGGTCCAGCCACTAATAGAGGTGAAGAAATAATACTAATCCAAATAAATATATTTCAGGAAAATACGGACACCTGGTTAAACGATAAAAATTACACTGCAAAACTAAGAGAGAACAATGATATTGATATTGACTCTGAGAATGTTAAGAAAGCTCCGGAAGATATGGTATTACCAGGGTTTGCAGAAAGGCTATGAGCTTGGCCTGCAGCGGGCAAATATAGAGAAGCCTGCTGATGATTTAACCCTGGCAGAAGAGATTAACGAGATTCTCAACAAGAAGGGTTTTTAGGGCAGTTATTGGAGGGATAGAAATAAAACAGGAGGGTAAATAAGATGAAGATTAGTGGATTCTATTTCAACAAGAGGATTAACGGACACTGGGTAGGTAAAGGTGGCGGTTACTATCACTCTCAGCTAGTAGAAGGACTGGATAATGCACCTGTTGCGAACGTTAGCCAGAGAGAGTATCCACGGAGCAGGACATTCAATATCGAGGTAAGAGTTACATGTCCAGACGGGGACACACTGGAGCTATGGGATAAGTTGAGAGTCAAGGCATTCCGTAGTGCAGGTACGATGATTGGCACTCTAGGGACAGTCATACCTGGCATCTATAAATTTAGGGTTCGGGTATTCAATGACAAAGGAAGGCGGTTGTGCCAGCGATGGTACAAAGTGCAGACTACAAGGAGGTAAAGCAATGGAAAAGCCGACAATAGCAGATGAACTTGTGAAGCTAGCAAAAGGGCTGTACCCGATAGTAATAGGAATGATGTTTGCTTTCTGTATCATATTCTGTGTTATAGAGCAGATAGATATACCAGATTGGTTCAAGGCTATGCTAACTACTGGAACAGGAACTGGCATAGGAGCAGCCGTTGTGAGTAGGAAGGCAAGCAAATGAAGCTAGCACTAAACGATGAAATGAAAAACGCATTTACAGACCGAGAAAAACATGCACTCTATGAAGGGCTGATGATGCCGGTATCGTGGTTATTTCACAAGAGAATACCGCTTACAGAAGACCACTATGCCAGTATAGAGGATAGCCAGAATGAAACGCATTATGTGCAGCTGGGAGAAACGATCACTGTAGTTGGTGTTTTGGGAACTATAGCAATAGCCTGGCTGATCTGGAGGAAACATGCAAATAGGAATGGATAAACTGAAAGACCGGGTACTCTACTGCTGCGACTGCGGAAAGAGTTTCATATTCTCTTCCGGGGAACAGGCTTATTTCCAGAGTAAGAATCTGTCTCAGCCGAAGCGCTGCCCTGAGTGCAGGAAAAAGCGTAAAGACTCGATAGTCCCTGCCCATAATAGGAGTAGAGATGGCAATGAATCCATTGGATAAATACGAGATAAATCGATTTCTGGAAGATAAAGAATCTCTTAAACTAATGGCCCGGGCCTGTAGGGCATTATATGACAGTTTTGTTGCAGAAGGGTTTTCAGCAGTAGAGGCATTGGAATTAACAAAACATCTAATTCCTATGGGCAAAGGCTGATTTATATGAGTTGAGATTGGTCTCTAAGCATCGATTCCAAACAGTAGGAGTTGTTTGAAGTGATAGAAACGTATTATAGCTATAGAGAAATCCGCTTTACCTGGGATCAGGTTGAATGGATTCTGGATAACTTATGTACTGTATCATTGGAGAGATGGCCAAAGGCACCGTCCGGGTATTCTGAGACTTGGATTAACACAAGCACACCGCGGCCTGAGAATGTTAGCACTCCGCAGCCTGAAAATGTTAGCACTCCGCAGCCTGAAAATAGTACAGACTACAAGGGATTCTGTAAGCCTGCACGATTTACCAAACCTGCTGATGTTGCTTCTGAGGTTAAGTGGCGATTAAAACAGTGTGGTACTGATGGCATGATGTTGAAGGATAGGTGCATTTATGATAAGACGGACCGTGAGCTTGAGATAACCTACAGGCGGCCGATTGAATATATTGATGAGTGCATAGAATCAGTTAAGAAATATCTAACAGGGTGGAAACGGAAGGGAAGTTATCAGAGATGGAAATGGAGAAAAAAGAAAGCCCGCCATATTTCAGGCGGGCCTTGATGTATATAGTTATCACATTTTTATTTTCTCTCTATCCCAGTAAGGCGATTTACATTTGGGACAGATAAGTGGCTTACTTGGTTTCCGTGCGGCCCACTCATGGCCGCACCGCTTGCATTGATAGATTTTAATCATAGGGCATCTCATCAAGGTTTTCTTGGAGAGATGCTAGTGCCTCTCCTTTGCTGGCAAATCCTCTACCTGACATATCTACTGCTTCTCCATCCTTTCCCCAATACCATCTACCAGCAACATCATTGCTAGTATTGAGGTAGCTCCCCTCGTAGAGGATGAATCCCAGTTCCCTTGCCTTTGCGATTGTCAAATTCATTTTCTTTTCCTCCTTTTATTTAATCCCACATATGCTTTTCAGCAGTTTGTTTGTTTTCTAATTCTATGGCTTTAACAATTTCTGGATGGACTGCATCGAAGTCCTTTAATTCATTTTGTGCTTGCTTTATTTCTTTATCGAGGTTGGGCATTGTCCTCTCAAATCCATGCTCTTGCCATTTTGCAATTTGATAGTTCAAGTCATCGTATACGCCATTTATATTAGCTATTAGTTTCTCTCGTTTGTTTTTTAGTGCTATAGGAGTTCTTTCGTAGTGCTCTTGATATTCAGGGATATCTTCTATTCTTATCTTTATTTCTGTTTTTCCAACTGTTCCGATAGTTATTAACCCACAACAAGCTTGGTATTTATAATTCTCTATATCAATTCTATATTCGCCTTTGGCAACTCCATCTAATATAGCAATCTTTACTATTTTGTTATTTTCCCAGGTTATTTCCTTTATTGCCATCTCTAATACCTCCTTTATCTTATCTACCTACTAGTATATACCTATAGATATATGTTGTCAAGTATTTTACTTTACATAATTGGAGAAAATAAAAAGAAAATCGGTAGTCCACACTACCGCAGTAAAAATGTCCTTACGAACAAAACCAGTGGGCTTGACAAACCCGCACGAACGGAATAACATTAGTAGCTGGGATATTACTATGCCTTAAAACAGAATGACAGCTTTCAGGCTGCCTTTTTTATTGCCCAAATTCCGGAGATATAGATGGATGCGTTATCAGAAATTATAGCAGAATTACGCAGAGCAACAGAGGTCATGAAAGAAGCTGAGAAAGTGTTGAAAGAATCAAGATATAATATAATGTCCCAGGTACGGACAAATGATGATTTAATGATAGCAATGAGTAAGGCTAACCAGGTACATGTAGAGCCCATAGAAAATGAATGTCTGGGTGATATGCAGTGAAGGTGATTGAATCACTAAAAGGATTGCTCGTAGATATAAATACAATCAAGCAGGACCCGCGAAATGCCAGGCAGCACCCTGCTCGGAATATTGAGACTATAAAGAAGTCACTTGAAGCATATGGACAGCGCAAGCCTATCGTGGTTAATCTGAACACAGGATTCATAGAAGCTGGCAATGGTATGTGGGAAGCTGCTAAGAGTCTAGGCTGGGATAAGATAGCAGTAGTCAAGGTTGATGATGATAAGGATGTTGCTAAGGCATATGGGATTATGGATAATCAGTCTGCATTATTGGCTGATTGGGACTTACCTACTTTGAAGGATTTACTACAAGAACTAGATGATGGCTCTGTTAACATGGACTTGACAGGGTTTAATGAGACTGAGATTGAAGATTTAATGACTCAGTTCCATGTTTCTAAAACTTGGGATCCGGATGAGAAATATGAGGGGACTGAAAATGGAGATAGTATTACTGAGAGAGTGGGGTATAATCTCAGTTCGTGTTGGTATGGATTAAAGCGTAATCCGCAACATGCTGACCAATTCATGATTGATTTGCCGATAAAACTTAACACTAATGATACAGCAACTGTAAAACATACATGGTCAAGAACCAACGCAGAAGCAACAGAGCGTATAGTTAGAACTTATATGCGTGAAGGAGATTTATTTTATGAGATGTGTAGCGGGTGGGTTACATTTTCGTCAACTGCCAAATATTGGGGATTTAGTGGCAAGGCATCTGATATATGGGATAAGGCTATTGCCTTTGATAAGAAGCAGATAGCTAAAATGCCAGGGCAGGGGACTGTAGATATATTACAGGCTGATTGCCGCCATACTGGGGAACCAGATAATACCTATAACTTTGTGCATAGCAATCCCCCCTTTTTCTCATTGGAGGAATACAGCGATAACCCCAATGATCTGTCAGGGCTTGGCAGTTATGATAAATGGTTGTTAGCAATGGTAGATATGGCAAGGGAAGCAGAACGCATTCTAAAGCCTGGAGGATTAGCTAATTTTGTGCTGAATGACTATCGCAAGGATAGTTATTTGGTTAATATGCACGCTGATTTTATGACTGCTATTCTTAAAGGCACTAATTTAAAAATGTGGGATATGGTTGTTAGTGAGGTTGTATCACAGGCACTAAGGTTTAGAAAACATGACTACGAGAAACGCAGAACCGTAAAATGCCATGAGTATATTATGACATTTAAAAAGAGTTAAGTTATGAAAATGGGTAGACCAAAGATAGAAGTTAATATAAAAGAGTTAATCAAGCTATGTGCTATGCAATGTACCGAACAGGAAATTGCGGACTGGTTTCACTGTTCTGTTGATACCATAGATAGACGGATTAAAGAAGAGTCAAATGAAACTTTTGCGGTATTCTTTGCGAAGCATAGAGTGGAGGGCAAAATTGCTCTACGTAGAAATATGTTTAACCTAGCAGCCAAGCATCCGTCAATGGCAATATTCATGGCCAAGAACTGGCTGGGTATGAAAGAGACTCAGGAGATAACAGGCGCTGAAGGCGAACCGATAGCAGTTAAGATATTAGTCTCAACAGAGAAGGCCAAACAACTAACAGAGGCTATCACCCAGGGAGAGGGAACTTGACTTGGAATTCACAACAACACGAATCTATGAAGAGAACGCTAAGGCATGGCTTACCAAGAAGAGACGGGCATTAAACGAGGGCGGGACTGCATCCAGTAAGACATGGTCCATACTCCAACTCTTAATACTGATAGCACAATACTCAAAGTCTAAACTACTTATCTCGATAGTCAGCGAATCATTACCGCATTTAAAACGAGGTTGTATCCGTGATTTCTTTAAGATACTTGATGAGCAGCCTAAAAACAACCATAGATATAATATAACCGAGCAGACCTATACATTTGGTAATGGTGTCATAGAATTCTTTGGAGCTGATGAATCGGCCAAAGTAAGAGGCCCGCGTAGAGGGATATTATTTCTTAACGAAGCGAATAACATACCATGGGAGACGGCTAGAGGATTAGACATACGGACTCAGTTATTCACGATTGCGGATTGGAATCCTGTTAGTGAGTTTTGGGCGCACGAATACTGGATAGGTAAAGCTGAGAATGAGTACATACATTCTACATATCTAGATGCTGTTGATGTTATCCCGCCAGAGATTGTATCAAATATCGAGTCTAACAGGAATGATCCTAACTGGTGGAATATCTACGGGTTAGGTAAGATTGGCAAGATTGAAGGGTTAGTCTATCCGTACTTTGAGCAGATAGATGAATTACCAAAGGGTGATTATTTCTACGGGTTAGACTTTGGGTTCTCTACTGATTATACGGCTGTTACAAAGAACGTAATCATAAATAAGGAACTATACTCTCAAGAACTTATCTATGAGACTAATTTAACAAACGACATGATAGCCTCTAAGTTGATAGAGTGTGGTGTCAGGACTGGATTCGATGAGATATTTGCAGACTCAGCAGAGCCTAAGTCGATACAGGAGATATTTAATCTAGGGTTTAATATCAAGGGGGTTACGAAGGGGCCAGGTAGCGTAGAGTTTGGGCATCAGAAAGTAAGACAATATAAGCAGCACTGGACTAAGGGTTCTACGAACTGTATTAAAGAACAGCGCAACTTCCGGTACATTGCAGATAAAGATGGCAAGCTAACCGATAAGACCACACATCTTTACTCTCACGGAATGGACTCTAGACGTTATGCTTGTATGGGTAAAATAGGTAGCTATTTCGATATAGGATGATATAGGATAGAGTATGTTTGAAAACATAAGAAATAAAATAGCCCTGGGTTTAATCAGTAAGAAAGAGCAGATGACTCCCCTTATGTCTAGGATATTCAGCAATGCCTATTCTATGATGACTATGCCGGGACAACCGGTGTATACAGATATAACAGCTAACAAGGCCATTAGAGAAGGCTATAAAATGGCCGTTCCCGTTTATAGGGCTATCAGAACGATAGTCCAGGCGGCATCGGGTATCCCTTGGATAGTGTTAGATAATAAAGGGGAGGAGATAGAAAATCATCCGTTTACTCAAGCCTGGTCAAAACCTAACCCTGAATTCTCAGGCCAGGATAATATGGAGTATATAATCGCTCATTTGATTCTTGCAGGCAATGCTTACCTGAGACCTATTTACAGAGGCAGAGAACCAATAGAGTTTTGGATAGAGATGCCAGACCTCGTAAAACCAATACCCGCTAACAATCGTGATGACTGGATTCAAGGGTATGAATATACTTTATTTGGTGGGCAAAAGATTACACTTGAACGTGAGGCTATTTTACATTTCAAACAATTAGACCCCGGAAATTTGTTTATAGGCATGGGGGCTATTCAAGCAGGTGGTAGAGTAATCGA
>Ga0315541_1000652_pt1 | contig 35993 bp, 20 predicted proteins | sample SalMarSW160190MG_FD_203095 | JGI IMG/M metagenome (GOLD analysis project Ga0315541, IMG submission 203095) | Salt marsh sediment microbial communities from the Plum Island Ecosystem LTER, Massachusetts, United States - Salt Marsh Sediment SW1601-190 ...
AACGCCAGGATGTCGGTCGCCTCTTCCATCACCTGCTTGCGGGACTCCTCGTCCCGAAGCACCGCTTCGGCCTCCTGGTCGGTGGCCCACTGGAAGTGCTCCAGGAGTTCGGCCGCCTCGATGGCGATGCTCATGGCCAGGTTTCTGGGCCGATGGTACTTGCCCCAATCGCGGACGGCGATGAATTCGGCCATCCGCTGCTTCAGTTGTGTCACGGTTGTCTCTTCGTCTCGCATGAACCACCTCTTGGCGCGGGAGGATCTCAATCGCCTATCATGATGGGAGCCGGCCCCGGCGGCAAGCCGGAACATCCGGCTCTCGCCCGCCGGCGAGGCTTGACAACGCCGCGGGGCCCGGCACAAATGGGGGCGTGCGAACGGGATCGGCTGCGTTTTGGCCGACAGGTTTTGCCGGAGCGTCGATCGGCATTCGGGAGCATAGCCGTCTTTCGACGCGGCCCGTCGCGTTTGGAGACCGAGTTAGATGGAGCCTGGCGACATAGCGTGTGTGATCCTCTGTGGCGGGGAAGGCAAGCGGATGGGCTCGGCCGACCGTCACAAGGTCTGTTTCCCGATCGCGGGGACCCCGGCAATCGTTCGCACCGTGGGCATGCTGAAGTCGGTGGGGATCAAGCGGTTCCTGATCGTCGTGGGGACAACGGCCCAGCAGGTCATCGACACCGTGACGGCCGAGCATCCGGACGTGGCCTTCGTCTATCAGCGGCAGCCGCGAGGAACCGGGCACGCCGTCGCCTGCGCCGTGGAGGTGCTCAAGGCGGCCGGGCACAACGGCCCGGTGCTCGTCACCATGGGCGACAAGATCATCCAGCCGCATGTGGTGGAAAGGCTCCTGGCCGCCCACGCCGTCCAACGGGCGGAGCTGACGCTGACGGCGCTGCCCAAGACGCCCGGCACCACCGCCGGTCGGATCGTCACCGACGCCGCGGGCAGGGTCTCGGGTGTCGTGGAGCTGGCCGACATTCGCCGCGCCGCGGAAATGAGGCGCCGCGTCCGGGTGGGCGGGCGCCGCATGACGGCCGGGCGGATCGAACGCAGCCGGTCCGTCAACGCCTCGCTGTATATGTTTGAGGCGCCCAGCTTGTACGACGCGGTCGCGGCCCTCAACGACGAGAACGCACAGGGGGAGCTGTATCTGACCGACACTGTCGCCCACGTGGCCGGGCGCGGCGGCCGCGTCGGCGTGCTCGAGGTGGCCAATCCCGAAGACCTGATGGCCTACAACACGCCGGAGGAGCTGCTGGCCGTCGGGCAGGTCTTCGCCAGGAGGCTCTCCCGACGGCGGCGAATCGCGAAGGTCTCGGCAAAACTTTCGGGCCGCAGCTTCCGGCGGGCCGGGGAGTGGCTCAAGATCGTCCAGCAGAACCCGCCGCGCCTGCGCCGCGTCCTCACTGCGGTGTACGGGGCGGACGAGGGGCTGCTGAGCGAGCGGCGGAAGGCGTTCGCGGGCGTCTTGAAGCGGTTCATCAAGACCTTTGGCCCGAGGCGGCGCGCGGTTCTGGCCAGGGCGCCGGGGCGGATCAACCTGATGGGCCGACACGTGGATCACCGCGGCGGCTACGTCAACGTCATGGCCATCAGCCGGGAGGTGATCCTGGTTGCGGCCCCGCGCGACGACGACAAGGTCTCGCTGGCGAACCTCCGCCCGCGCGAGTTCCCCGATCGCGAATTCCGCGTGGGCGAGCTGCTGAAGTCAGCCGACTGGTTCGATTGGATGGACTACATCGACTCCACGACCGTCCGCCAGGTGCTGGAGGCCTATCGCGGCGACTGGAGCAACTACGCCAAGGCGGCCGTGCTTCGCCTCCAGCACGCCTGCCCGGATCACCGCTTGAGCGGCTTCGACTGCGTGGTGGACGGCAACATCCCGATGGGCGCAGGGCTGTCCAGCAGCTCGGCCGTGGTGGTGGCGGTGGCGGAGGCGGCCGTGGCCCTGAACGGCCTGGACCTGACCACCCAGCAGTTTGTCGACCTGTGCGGGGAAGGCGAATGGTTCGTCGGCTCGCGCGGGGGCAGCGCCGACCACGCCGCCATCCGCGGCGGCGAGCGCGGAAAGGTCGCCCGCGTGGGGTTCTTCCCGTTCCGAATCGAGGAGACCATCCCCTGGCCGGAGGGCCTGAGCCTGGTCATTGCCAACAGCCACGTCCGGGCCGCCAAGAGCGAGGGCGCCCGCGACACCTTCAATCAGCGCGTCGCTACGTATAACCTGGCCGAGGTGCTTCTGCCCCGGCGCAGCGCGGTGCTGCGGTCGATGCGGCACCTGCGCGACGTGGACCCGGACGCTTTGGGCGTATCGCCGGGCGAGATCTACCGCGCGCTGAAGCGCCTGCCCGTGCAGGTCACGCGCCGGTCGGCCGAGGAATTGCTCCCGGACGGGCACCAGAGGTTGGAGGAAATCTTCGCCACGCACCGGAACATCGGCCCGTACCGGCTGCGCGACGTGGCCACCTACGGCATCGCCGAGTGCCGCCGAAGCGACATGTTCGCCGAGCTTCTGCGCGCAGGCGAGCTGAAAGAGCTGGGCCTGCTGATGCAGATCAGCCACGACGGCGACCGCGTGGTGCGTTTCTGCGACGGGCGCGCCGTCCGGCACAGGCTTTCCTACGGCGACGCCCGGCTGGAGCGGCTGATCGCGGACGTGGCGTCGGACAATCCGGCCCGGCGCGCGCCGGCGGCGTTGTGGGCCCAGCCCGGGCGGTACGCCTGTTCGACGAAGGAGATCGACTTTATCGTCGACACGGTCACCGCCCGACCCGGCGTGGTCGGGGCCCAGATCGCCGGGGCCGGCCTGGGCGGATGCGCCATGATCCTGCTGAAGACGGAAGCCCTGAGCGGAACGCTCAAGACCCTGCGGGAAAGCTACTACCGCCCGCGGCGGCTGAAGTTCGACGTCCACGTCTGCCAGCCCGTCGGCGGCAGCGGAATCCTGTCTGCCTAGCCGGGCCGGTAACGCCAGTAAGTGTTTTTACTCATTCCCGTTGCGCCCGGACCGATAGAATGAGATAGGATGTGTGGAATAGTTGGTTACGTCGGGCGGAAGCGGGCCGGGCCGATCCTCTTGGAGGGTCTTAAGCGCCTGGAGTACCGGGGGTACGACTCGGCCGGCCTGGCGGTGTTCGTCGGCGGCAGGCTGCACATTCGCAAGTGTGCCGGCCGGATTGCCGGACTGGCGGCGATCGTCGCCGAAGACGCGGACATCGGCGCGGGCACGGCGGGCATCGCCCACACCCGCTGGGCCACTCACGGCGGCCCCACGGCCCAAAACGCCCATCCGCATACCGATTGCTCCGGTCGGATCGCCATCGTCCACAACGGCATCATCGAGAACTACGCGGCGCTGAAACAAGTGCTGGCGGAGAAGGGCCACACCTTCCAATCCGAGACCGACTCGGAGGTCCTGGCCCACCTGATCAGCGAGTTCTACCGCAACGAGGGGGTCGAGAAGATCGAACAGGCCGTGCAGTTGGCCCTGCGCGAGGTCACCGGCACCTACGGCCTGGCGGTGATGTGCGCCGACGAGCCGGACAAGATCGTCGCCGCCCGGCGGGGCTCGCCTCTGATCGTCGGCGTCGGGGTGGACGAGTACATCGTCGCCTCGGACGCCGCCGCCATCGTCGAGCATACCGTCAACGTCGTCTACCTCAACGACAACGAAATGGCCGTGCTGGACCGCGAGGGACTGCGAACCCTGACGACCGACAACCTGCCCGTCTCCAAGCAGGTCCAGCAAATTGAGTGGTCGCTGGAGCAGATCGCCCTGGGCGGCTACGAGCACTTCATGCTCAAGGAGATCTTCGAGCAGCCCGAGGCGGTCCGCAATTGCCTCCGCGGGCGGATCGATCTGCGCGAGAACCGCATCCAACTGGGCGGCATCGAGCACCTGGCCCGCGAGCTGGTCAAGACCAGGCGCGTGATCCTGACCGGCTGCGGTACCGCTTGGCACGCGGGGCTGATCGGCGAGTACCTCTTCGAGGACCTGGCCCGGATCTCGACCGAGGTGGAGTATGCCAGCGAGTTCCGCTATCGCAACCCGATCATCGAGGACGGCACGGTGGTGGTCGCCATCAGCCAGTCCGGCGAGACGGCCGACACGCTGGCCGCCCTGCGCGAGGCCAAGCAGAAAGGGGCGCTGGCCCTGGGCGCGGTCAACGTGGTCGGCTCGACCATCGCCCGCGAGACCGACGCCGGAGTCTATCTGCACGTCGGGCCGGAGATCGGCGTGGCCTCCACCAAGGCATTCACCGCCCAGGTGGTCGTGCTCTCGCTGATCAGCCTGTACCTCGCCCGGCGGCGGTTCATGTCGGAGGCGATGCTGCGGCATTACCTGGAGGCCCTGGAGGCCATCCCCGACAAGATGCAGCAGATCCTGGATAAGTCCGACCGCATCCAGCAGGCCGTGCAGGCCTGCGTCGATCACGACAACTGGCTGTTCCTGGGTCGAGGGTATAACTATCCGGTTGCCCTGGAGGGGGCGCTGAAGTTGAAGGAAATCAGCTACATCCACGCCGAGGGGCTGCCCGCGGCGGAGATGAAGCACGGGCCGATCGCCCTGATTCACGAAGGCATGCCGGTGGTGTTCATCGCTCCGCGATGCGGCACCTACGACAAGATCATCGGCAACATCGAGGAGGTCCGCGCCCGCGGGGGCGTGGTCATAGCCGTCGCCACCGAGGGCGACGAGCGGATCGCCCGCTACGCCGAGCACGTCTTCCGCATCCCTGACTGCCCGGCCCCGCTCCAGCCATTGCTGACGGTCGTGCCGCTGCAACTGCTGGCGTATCACGCCGCCGTCGCCCGCGGCTGCAACGTGGATAAGCCGCGCAACCTGGCCAAGTCCGTCACCGTGGAGTGAGCTGCTTGCTTCCGCGCGCCGGCGGCCGCGGAATCACCTGGTGCCGCGGCAGGCGTCCTGCTAAGATCCCCATCGGAGATTTGATCGGAACGTCTGCGTGATCCGAGGGCGGCTCATGACGCGGAAAGCCTGTCTGCGACCTATTATTCTGGCGCTGGTTCTGGCCTGGTCTTGCCCCGCTGGGGCCCGCAACATCAAGCTGGTCAAGCCGGACGAGTTCGACGCGACGGACCTGGACTCCCTGGTGAGAACGATCACCCGGGGCTGCAAGAGCGACCGGGAAAAGATGATCGCCCTGTGGGCCTACATTACCCGCGGCGGCTTCTATCATTGGTGCGAGGCACGCGAGGGGCCCGAGGCCGTCACCGAGTTGGGAGTCGTGTACGATCCGATCGCCGCCTTCAACGTCCACGGCACGGTGATCTGCTACCAGGTGGCCGACGTGCTGGCGAACCTGGCCGACGCCGCCGGCATGCGAACCCGCACCCGCGGCATCCCCGGGCACAAGCTCATGGAGGTCTTCTACGACGGCAAGTGGCACCTGTTCGACGCGCAGTACGACTGCGCGTCCTACTTCGTCGCCGACGACGGCAAGACGATCGTCGACCTGAACGAGGTCTGCCGCGACGCCGCGAAGTACATCCTCAAGCCGGCCCATCCGTCCCGGCCGTTCTATCAGTTCGACCACCTCGGGGGGAAGTTCTGGCCGTGGGAGTCGAAGGCCTACGTCATCAAGAACTGGTATCACACCGGCGTGCCGGCCAAGGCCCCCGTGTTCACCCCGTACCTCGCTCGCGGCCATACGGTCCACCTGGACCTGCGGCGGGGTGAAAAGCTCGTCCGCAACTTCACCAACGACGGCAAGTGGTTTTGCTCGGCGGCCATGTACAAGCGATGGAAGCGGGACCGGACCCAGCGGTGGGTGGACAAGGGCCCGCACGACCCGCGCCGGCCCGGCAACGCGTATGCCAATGGCCTGCTGGTCTACGAGCCGGATTGGCGGGCCAGTGAGCTGAACTTTCTCGATGGGCTATACGAAGGCAGCAATTTCGCCCTGACCGACGGGAAGGTCCATCCGGCCAGGGCGGGCAGTTGCCGCGTGGTCTTCCGCGTCCAGAGCCCGTATCTGCTGGCCGGCGACCCCGGCAAACTCACCGTCGACGGCGATTCCCGCGACGGGGCCATCTTCCAGGCCAAATTCTTCCGAAAGGACGCCAGCGCCGCCAACTCCGTGGCCGTGTCCACCGACAACGGTCTGAGCTGGGCAACCGTCTGGACCAATGACAAGATCGGCGTCCGCACGGTGCGTCTGGATCTGACCAATCACGTGGAAGGACGGTATGGCTATCTGATCAAGATCGTGCTTTCCGCCCGCGAGCCGGCCGAGGCCGGCGTGGCCAACATGAAGCTGCGGAACCGGCTGTTCTTCTCGCCGATTCCACTGCCGGCGGTCCGGCCGGGCAAGAACCGCTTCGCCTTCGGCGTCGAGGAAGGCCACAGCCTGCTTGTCATCCATCCCGACCTGTCGGACGCCGAGGGGCACCGGCGGTACTTCAAAGAGCTGAAAGACCTGAGATACAACTCCAACTACGTCCGGCACCTCTCCCCGGCCGGTGGGGAAGGGCATGCGATCGTGGAAGTTGCCCCGCCCGACGGCACGAAGATTCAGTCCATGACCGTGCACGGATCGTTCGGGGCCGCGAGCGGTGCGGCCGCGGCCGAGTCGGTGGAGCTGCTTTGCCGGGCAGAAGGCCAGGCAAACTGGAAGTCCGTATGGAAGAGCCGCTTTTCGGAGCGGAACGACAAGTGGCGCTGGGATGAGTCTGTGGACGTGCGGCTGGACCGTCCGGCCGAGAAGTGCCACCTCAAGTTCCTGCTGAAGCAGCGGCGGTGGATGTCGTTGAACATGGTCCGGGTCTACGCGCATTGCATTCGGCCCGAGCGACCGCTGCGGCGCGGCAGCGTCAAGATCACCCATGCCTGGCTGGCCGACGGGCGGCCGAAAAGCCGTACCGTCACGCCCGAGCCGACCGACACCTACACCATTGATGCCCCATCCGAGCACATCCGCAACCAATCCGTGACCATTGAAGTGGCCAATGAACGCGCCGCGGCGCGATAGTCCGTCAGTGAAGTGTTGGCCGCCGCGCGCGTCGCCAACGTCAAATCGTCAGCGTTGGCTGCCTCCTCGTGACCTCGACTTGCCCTGCCCCCCGCGACCTGCTATCGTTCGTGCCGATTGTAGCCAGAGGCATCGCCGGAGGTGGTAGACGCGGCCAAGGCCCCAATGCTGATGCGAATGCGTCGGCCGCGTGTCTGGCGCCTCCATCGCAGCCAGAGATAAGATGACCGTAAGAGCGATATTCCTGGGCCTGCTGGTGGGTGTGGCGCTGGCCTCGGTCGGCTACGTCAACGACATCTGGCTGGGATTCCCCAGCATCGGCGGCAACCTGATGCCCACTCACGCCTTCGGGCTGCTGATGCTGGGGCTGCTGGCCGTCAACCCGCTGCTGCGGCTGCTGGGCGGTCTCCGATCCGGGCGCACCGGACCGGCGGCCTCGGGCCGATGGCAGTTCACCACCGGCGAATTCATCGTGATGCTGTCGCTGGTGCTGATGGGCAGTGTCATCGCCGGCTCGGGCCTGCTTTGGGTCTTCCCCCACCCCATCATCGCTCCGTTCCATCACCAGGCGATCAGCCCCGGCTGGCGGGACAGGCACCTGCTCAGCTACGTCCCGTCGGTGATGATGGTGGCGACCGAGCCCGGCTCCGACGTCGTGAAGGACTACATGCAGGGCCTCTCCCGGCCGGGGGCACCCCTGCCGTTCACCGGCGTGCCCTGGGCCAACTGGGTGCCGACGCTGCTGTTCTGGTTCGCCGTCTTGGGGTTGAATTTCATCGCCGGCCTGGCCGCGGTGGTCGTCGTCTACCGCCAGTGGAGCCAGCGCGAGCACCTTTCCTTTCCCATCGCGGCCGTCACCCACCAATTGCTGGAGCCGCCGAGCGACGGGGGCGCTTTCAATCCGATCTTCCGCAACCGCGGGTTCTGGCTGGGCTTTGCCCTCGCCTTCGGGGTGCTGTGCGTCAGGGGCATCTACGCCTGGCGGCCGGGCTTCGTCACCATCCCATTAGGCATCAACCTTAGCTCTCTGCGCGAGATCCTTCCCTCCGTGGCCAAGGTGCCGTGGGTCAACGTGCTCAACGTCCGGTTCTACTTTGCCGCCGTCGGCGTGGCGTACTTCCTGACGTCCGAGGCGTCATTCTCGCTGGGCCTCAGCGGCTGGCTGTACGTGGCGGTGGCCGCGCCGCTGGTCTCGGCGGGGGTAGACCTGAGCACGGACGTTCTGGCCGGCGGGCTGCCGGCATACATGTACTTCGGTGCCTACATGGGCCTGGCCGTGATGGTGCTCTACCTCGGCCGGCGGTTCTATTGGTCGGTTCTGAAGCGTTCGCTGTGGCTGGGCGGGGATGCTTCCGGGGAGGTGCTGCCGCGGGAGGCCGCCGCCTGTCGCATCCTCATCGTCGCCAGCGCCGCCCTGGTCGGCCTGCTGTGGTGGGTCGGCCTGCACCCGCTGCTGGCGGTGGCGTTCGTGCTGCTGACGGGCACGCTGTTCCTGATGGTCGGGCGGATCAACGTCACCACCGGGCTGTTCATCATTCAGCCGTTCTGGCATCCGGTGGGGGTGCTGCTGGCCGTCTTCGGCAGCTTTGCCTTGGGCCCGCACGCCCTGATCATCCTGGGCTTGCTGTGCGTGGTAGTGACGATCGACCCGCGCATCGCGGTGGTGCCGCTGGCCCTGAACGTCGTCCGCATGGGCGACCTGCGGAGGCTCAAGCCCGGGCGGCTGGCCGGCTGGATGGGCGTCGCCGTCATATTGGCGATGGTCGCGGGCGTGGTGGTCACCGTGTATCTTCTCTACAGCCTGGGCGTCGCCGGCATGGACAGCGGCGGCCAGCGCTGGGCCGTGGACCAGGTCGCCAGGAGGCCGTTTCAGATGCTGACCCGCGCCGTGGATGAACTTTCGTCCACGGAGAGCCTCCAGGAAGCCGCCGGCCCCACCGGCCTCGCGCGGTTACTCCATCCCCGGCCGAAGCAGCATTTCTTGACGGCCGCGGGCATCGGCTTCGCCCTGGTGATGATCTGTAGCTACTTTCGCCTGCGCTTCACCTGGTGGCCGCTGCATCCGATGCTGTTTCTGGTATGGGGGTCGGTGTGGACGACGGAATTCGCGCCGTCGTTCCTGCTGGCGTGGCTGATCAAGACGCAGATCATGCGCTACGGCGGGCAGTCCTATTACCGCCGAGCCCGGAATTTCTTTATCGGGCTGATGGGCGGCGAGTTTGTCGCCGGCATCTTCTGGGGCGCGATCGGCCTGGGGGATTACCTTCTGACCGGCACGGTTGGCCCAAGCTTCAGGGTCTGACCGTAAGCCGGCACCGGGCGGCTCGCCGTGACGGAAAGGCGCTCGGGGCGCTCCGGCGCCTTGCCCCGAACATTTCATGACCGTCTCACGTTGGGCGGGGCCTTTGGGCCGTCGGCTGCGTTCTCCGCGTGAGCTGTCTTCGGCCTGACTTATCCCCAGTTTGGCGAACCGGGCCGGGAGCTGGCAACTGCGCGAGCGGCGAGGCCCTCACCTTCCAGGGCTCGCGCCCCGGGCAAAGAAAGGCGCCCCTGCCGGCCCGTTCGCCACCCGACTTAGGCGCCCGGCGGGGGAGCATTGTCGTTTCAGGTGTTTGCGAGCCCAAAGCCGTCCGAACAGGGATCGGAAAGCCGCCTTTTCGCGCTGGTTGGCTGCTAAAGGTCCGGTCCCGCGCCGCCGATGAACTCATGGGACCCGTCCCTGCCAGGATACCGGCGGCGACCCGCGGACCCGGGCAGAGACGGTCTGCATTCAATCGTGACAGTCGCAAAGGCAAAAAGGCAAGGGATAGCCCAAGACATCGGTCGCCGAAGCAGAACAGGAGAGCGAAATGAACGTGTTCGTCTATGTTCTAACACTATTGGCGGTGGGTCACGTTGGTGTGATGGCCCTGCTGGTCATCTATCTGTCCCGGGCGGTCAAACATTTGTCGCAGATGGCGGAGCCGATGCAGGCCCTGTGGGAGCAGCAGGAACGCTCCGCTTTCTCGGCGACAGCAAAGACTGACGCGACTGCCAAGTCGCAGTGGGCAGAGCAGCCCGAGGAATTGGTAGGCTCCCCATAAGAACGGCCCGTCGCGGAACGCCAAATGCGTTTCGCTCGTTGCCGAAGTCTGACATAGCCGATAGTCGTGATCGGTCTGGCCGTGGCGACGGTCCTTGCCCTGGGGGTTCGCTGGGCGGAGGTCGTCGCCTAGGCCTGCTGGAAGATGGTCAAGAGCGGCCCTGAACGGGGCCGCTTGACCATTGGGGACGTCCAGGGGCGGATGGGAATCCCCCGAGGATCCGAATCCCGTCTGGCCGGGGGCGGTGTCGAGCATCCCAACCCGCAGGGGCATCTTTCGGCGCCCAGGGTGCGCCCAGAGCCAACGCCCGGCCGCTCACGCCCGCCCGCCATGCCGCCGCAGCGGGGATAACCGCATCTTCAAGGCCATTGACCGCTTGGGCCAACAGGCGCCAGCGGGTCCACGATGTGCGCGCCTCTTCAGCGGTCTCTCGTCCCTGGCGGAGTTTGCCTGCGGATTTTTTTCGCGGCCCGGGCGGAAACTTTTCGCCGGGTCGCGAGTCAAAGGGATAGAAGGCGTGCACGAAAGGTCAACGAGTCCGTCGGGACTGAGGCCCTTATAGGCGTGTTCTCGTCGCTGAGGGCCTGGCCCGGAAAGGAGGCCAAAGATGCATCGGCCGACAGCGATGTTCCTTCTAGCCACCGTGATCGCCGCCACTGCCCCTCTCGCCCTGGCCCAGGCCGAGGCCAAGCAGGCCTTCGAGGCGGGCAAGACGGCTTTTGAGGCGGGCGAACTCGAAAAGGCCAGGCAGCTTCTTGAAAAGGCATCGCAGACGGACGTCCGCAATCCGGAAGTGTTCCTGTGGCTGGGCAAGGCGTGCTACCAGCTCGGGCAGGTGGACCGGGCGATTGCCGCCTGGTCCAGGACGCTCCGGTTGGCGCCCGAGCAGCCGTACGCGACCAAGATGCTCAAGGCCCTGCGCGGGCAAGTGGCCGACGCCGACACGCGGATCCGCCTCATCGAACTGATGCTGGAAGAGGCGCCCTTCGCGGAGCAGTTGGCCAGGACGGCGCTGGTTCAATGCGACAAGCTGCTGGCGGAAAAGGCCCTGACCGACGCCCAACGTGCCGGAGTGATGGCGCTGAAGGCGAGGGCCCAGATCCAGCGGGCCGACGGGCCCGGGGCGATCTCGACCGTACGCGAGTTGCTGGCGCGGTTCCCCAAGGAGGCGGACGCGGCCACGACGACGCTGCTTCTGGGTCTGGCCAAGACGCGCTTCGGCGGGGAGGCTGTGGCCGAGGGGGTGGCGCTGCTGAAGAAAGTGATCGCCGACCACGCGGGCACGCCCGCGGCCGCCGAGGCCGAATACGAGCTGATCGCATTCCAACTCCGCCAGAAGCCGGATCCGGCCGTCGCGGCGTCCCTGGAAAAGTGGATCGCCGGCAACGCCGGACATCCCAAGGCCCGTCAGGCCCGCCGCCGGCTGGTGGAGGCGTATCTGGCCGTCACGCGGCAGGTGCATCCGCGCACGCCGGAGGCCGCGCTAAGCCGGACCGACGTTGCGGCCCTGGCCGCGGCGGCGCAGCTCTACCAGCAGATCGTCCAGGCGAAGGAGGCGCGGTCACTGACAGACCACATCATCGCCCATCTCCAGCAGCAGTATGTCAGCTCGAAGGCATACGCAGCGGCCATCGCCGGGGCGGAGACGCTCCTGAAGGCGGCGCTTCCCGGCTCCAGCCGGACCGCGGTGCTGCGCGCCCTGGCCAGGTACAGGGTCGAGCACGCGTCCAAGGTGCTGACGGATCAGGCCAAGGCCGGCAAGCTTCCGGCCGGGGCGATGCCGAAGGTGCTGGCCGACGTGCTGGCCGTCTACGCGACCATCAACAAGGAATTCCCCGCCCAGCCGGCCTGGTCCGATCAGGCCACACTGGCCGAACGGGTGCGAAATCTGGCGGGGCTTGTGCCCTGGCCGGTGAAGGTGACCGGCCCCAAGCCGCTGCACACCTGGGCGGTGGCGGTGGCCCTACCGGTGATCGAGGCCAACGCCGACGCCGCAGCCGTCCGGCGCGCGGCCGTCACCGTCACCGCCGTCGTCGATGCGTACGTACGCTGCAAGGGCCAGGCGGCCAAGAAGGTGGCGCTGGCGATCAGCACGCAGTTGGTGGAGGCGCTCTGGCCGGAGGAGCCGACCTGGGCGGCCTCCATGCTGAAGCAGATCGACCTGCTGAGCGCGTGCGCGGCCAACCTGTTCCAGGAGAACATCAAGGCCGGGCGGGCCGAGGACAACGCCAAGCTCAACGAATTCCAGAACCGTCTGCTGGCGGCCATGTCCAAGCTCGCCGCCCGCCAGGCTGAGCACGCGCCGGCGGTCCTGAGCAGGCTCCAGAGCCACCTCGAGCCGTGGCTGCGACACGGCCACTACGCCCTGGGCGAGGCAGCCTACGAACAGCTCGCCGGGTCCCTGCCGAAGCCGCAGCAGCAGCAGGCGAAACTGGCCGTGGCGACGCTGTGGATCCGGCAGGTCACGACCGAGCACAATCGACTGCTGTCGGCCGGGCTGACCGTGCCGCGGAAGCTGGATCCGATCTTTGCCAAGGCCCTGGGACGATGCTATGCCCTCCAGGCCGGTCTGGTTGAAGATGACCCATTCCTCTCGCAGGTGCGCTCGGTCTGGGACAGCATCATCAACCACTACACGCGGCTGGAGTATTTCGACATCGCGGAGCAGGCCGTCAAGGCCAAGCCCGCGGCGCCGGCGGTCGCCCCCGCCGACGCCTACGCCCAACTGAAGCTCGCCGTCCTGCACGATCAGGAGGCGCGGCGGGAGCTGGGCGAGCTGCTCAAGCAATACAAGGGCGACGAGAAGATCACGCTGACGCCGGCGTTCAAGACCGCCATCGCCGAGTACACCAAGTTCATTTCCGATCGCCCGTCCAGCCCGCTGGTCGCCAACGCCGTCGCCGGCGTGTTCAACATCGCCCGGCTCTTCGAGCAGCATAAGGCGTACGACGTGGCGGTCGGCGTCTACCGGGACCTGGCGGCCTTCGCCGAGAAGGTCAAGGCGCTTACACAGTCGGCGCCGGGCGCGCCGAGCGCAGCCGAGCGCGCGAAGTTCGCCGTCGCCGGCGCCCTGTACGCCAAGGCTCGTGCGGCTCTGAGCAAGGCGCTGGCCGAGAAGGACCCCAAGGCCGCCCCGCCGGACAAGATCAGCGCCGAGTTCGCCGCCGCCATCGCCGCCTACCAGGGCTTCATCAAGGCCAACCCCGACAGCGGCCTTCTGGGGCAAGCCGTCCGGCAGATCCTCTCGGCGGCGCTGGAGTACGCCAGGATCGACGCCTGGGACGTCGCCGACGGCATCTACGCCGACCTGCTGGCCAGCGGGCTGCCGCTGCGCCGCCCCGAGCGGGTCCGGTTTGCCCGCGGCGTCTGCCAGATGGGCAAGGTCATGCCCGACCACGCCAGGAAGGTCCTCCAGGCCCTGACCACCGCCCCGCCCGTCACGCGGCGGCCCGGCGGGGCTGACGATGTGGCGGCGCTGGCCGAACCGAGTAAGCCCCTCTCGGCACTTGAGGGAACCAGCGGGCGGCTCAGGCAGCCGACGCCGACCTTCAAAGCCCCCAGCCTCGATTTGGCATGGTCGGAGGACCGGTCTGACGCCGACGGGAGGAGGGGGAGGGGGGGAGGAGGAAGGACTGAACTGGAGAAGTTGGATTACCTGGCCCTGACGGCCATCCGCAAGGACCAGCAGCGGCGCTCGGTGCAGGTGGCCCAGCTCCGCGACGAGTCCGTCCGGTATCGGGCGGTGGCACAGGCGTCCGCACAAGGCCAGAAAAAGCAGCTTGTCGTTCCCAGGCCGGTGCTGTCGGAAGCGGAGATCGCCCGCCAGGAAAAGGCCCTGGCCGCGGCGTACAAGATCTTCCAGATGATCCGGAAGGACTATGCCGCCACGCCCACGGCCGAGCAGGCCCGCGGCGAGATCATGATCATGATCCAGCACTGGCGGACCATCGGCCAGTGGCAGCGCGGGGCGGCGCTGGGCGAGCAGTACCTCGCCGACAACCCCACCGATCGGGAGCTGCCACAGCTTCGGCTGGGAGTCGCCCGCGACAACCTGGCCTGGGCGGCCCAGCCTGTCCAGAAGCAGCCGTCCACGCAGGCGATGCTGGCCGAGGTCGCCCAGCGCTTCGACAAGGCCCGCGGGCAGCTTGCCGGCATCGTGAAGGACTTCCCCAAGGACAAGTCCGTCGTCCACCAGGCCCAGTGGGACATCGCCAACAGCTTCCTGACGCAGGCCCGCGTCGTCGACGCCTTCAGCGCCACGCTGGCGCGCGGGCAGTACGTCCGGGCCGCCACGGAGTTGCAGCAGGTGGCCGCCAGGTATCACGACCACCCCAACATCGCACAGATTCCGCAGATGCTCTGGAACATCGCCCAGGAGCTTGCCGGGCGGGGCTACTACGACGAGGCCATCAACGTCTGGAGCGAACTGACCATCCACTACCCGACGCACCCGCAGGCCCAGCAGGCGGCCTACCGGATCGCCCAGACCTATCAGAACAACCTGAAGCGACCGCTGCTGGCGGCCGAGGCGTACCTGGAGCTGAACTTCACCCGCGGCGGCGACCTGAGCATCCAGAACCAGATCTTCAGCATCGGCGTGAGCCTGAAGAACGAAAAGCGCTGGGTGGAGGCCATGCACGTGCTGGAGAGCTTCGTGGACGGCTTCCCGCGCAATCCCAGCGCCGGTAAGGCGCTGACCATGGTCGGGCAGATCCACCAGACCAACGAGGCCTGGGACGACGCCATCAAGGCGTACCGCCGCGTGATCGACGAGTTCCCCGCCGGCACCTGGGTCCGCGACGCCAAGTGGTCCATCGCCGAATGCACCATCAACCTGAGCCAGTGGCGCGGGGCGATGGCCGCGTATCGGTCCTACCTGGCGACGTACGCCAAGGACGGCAAGGCGGCCGAGGCCAACCGCCGCATCGGCATCCTGAAGGACCTGGCCCGCTACCAGGCGCTGGTGGACGAGGAGGGCCAGCGCAAGGCCTTCGACGCCCAGTACCAGATCGCCGAGATCCTCCTGACGAAGCTGTCCAACCCGGTCAAGGCGATCATCGAGTACCGCAAGGTGACCGACAGGTGGCCGCAGAGCCACCTTGCCGACGACGCCATGTTCAAGACCGGCAGGACCTACCTGTCCATGGGGCAGACCGCCAAGGCCCGCGAGGCCCTGCTGGCGGTGGCTCTCAAGTACCCCACCAGCCCGCTGGCCGACGACGCCGTCTACATGGTCGGTCAGAGCTATGAAAACGAAGCACAGCGGCTGGCGGGCGTGACCCGCGAAAAGACGATCAAGAAGGCGAGAATGTGGGCTCAGAAAGACGCCTATTCCAAGTTCACGGCCGCCCGCCGCGATCTCCGCAGAATCAACGAGCTGGAGATCGCGGACTTGAAGAAGGGTGGCAAGCTGAAGGCTGCCGAGATGGCCCAGGCCCGCCAGTCCGTGCAGGAAAGCCAGTTCGCCATGGCCAACGTCAGCCTGCTGGGAGAGCAGGCCCGCCAGCAGGTCGAGACGCTCACGGCCAGCGAGCTTGCCGACCGGCAGGACAAGATCAACGCTGCCTTGCGAAGGGCGGTGGGGGCGTATCAGCAGGCGTCGAAGGTTCCCGCGGCGGACAAGGCCGACGAGTCGCTGCTGCGAATGGCCGTGATCTTCGCCGAAAAGCTGAAGGACTCGGACGCGGCCATGAAGACGTATCTCGAGATCGTCCGTCAGTTCAGCGGCACGGCCGTGGCCGAGGACGCCAGTTGGCGCATCGCCCAGTACCACGAGCGGCAGGGCAAGTACGCCGAGGCCATCACCGCCCACGAGGCCTTCCTGAGAAACTACCGCCGCAGCCCCCGGGCCGGGGCGGCCCAGTTCGCCATCGCCGAGAACTACGAGCACCTGGGCCAGTGGGTCAAGGCCATGGACGCCTACACCAACTACATCAACAACTTCCCGTCCGGGCCGCTGGTTCAGAAGGCGACCGAACAGATCAACTGGATCAAGACGTATCGGCTATAGGCCGGAGATAACGGCAAAGGTTCAAGGAGACACGATCATGCGGACGCACGTCATCCTGCTGACGCTCGCGGCGGCATTCCTGGCGGCCTGCACCGGTCGGGCCGCGCCGGCAAAGGAAGCCCCAAGACAGCCCGAGCTGTCCAAGGCCGAGAAGCTCTTTCAGGACGGCCGAGACGCCCTGCTGTCCGGCGATTACGCCAAGGCCGCCAACCTGCTGGAGAAGGCCGTCGCCGCCGACAAGACCAAGACCGCGTATCGGCTCTACCTGGCCAGGGCCTACCGCTACGCCGACAAGGGCAACCTGGCGGAAAAACAGTTACAGGAGATCGTCAAGGCCTCCCCCGACCACGTCGAGGCCGGACAACTGCTGGCGGAAATCTACGCCGAGCGGAAAAGCTGGAAGAACGTCGCCGCCGTGCTGGAGCCGCTGCTCAAATACCGCCACGACTACACGACCTACCACCTGCTGGCGGAGGCCACCTACCACCTCGACGACCACGGCAAGGCGCGAAAGTATTTCGAGGAGGCCGTCAAGCTCAATCCCAGCAGCGCCGCCGACCATTACCAGCTCGGCAATATCTACCTGGCGGGCAGTTTCTACGCCCTCGCGGCCGAGGCGTACCAGAAGGCGCTGTCGCTGGGCCTGGACAGCCCGGTGCTGCGGTACAAGCTGGGCTCGGCCTATTTCAACCTGCGGAACTATTTCGGCCGGATTTCGGTCGTCACCGTCAAGGCCGGCAAGGCCGGGACGATCGACGGCGGCTGGTACCTGATCGAGCAGGTGCCGGGGAAGAAGGACACCTTCCGGGCCGCCCCGGCCAGCTCGGCCATCTATCAGGTCGCCAAGGCGATGGCCGACGGCATCGAAGACCGCCCGGAGATTCACTTTCTCAAGGCCAACATTTACCTCAACGCCCGCCGTTATCAGCAGGCGTACGAGATGTTCGAGAAGATACAGAAGGACATCGCCGAGGAGGACAAGGCGCTGTTTTACTACTACTTCGCGAAGTCGGCCTTCGGCGTGGGCAAGTACGATGAGTACCTCAAGCTGCTGGGCGAGGCGATCAAGCTGAACAAGGAGGCGTACGAGTCCACGCTGGTGGAGGCGTATCTGAAGGTGGCCGAGCAGTACAACCAAGCCGGCCGGCTCGACAAGTACATCGAGTACCTCAAGCTGGCCGTGGCCGCCAGCCCGCAGAACGCCACGTTGCACCTGAAGCTCGGCAACGCCTACGAAGAGGCCCGCAAGTACGACCTGGCGGTGGTGCAGTGGCGGATGGTGCTGGACCTGGAGCCCGACCATCCGCAGCGGATGAAGCTGCTGAACCTCATCGGCAAATACCGCCAGGCTCCCAAGCCGGCAAAGACAGGATAGCCCCGCCGGCCGCACGGCGACAGAGATCCGCTTCGCTCATGCCCGGCGGGCTGGAGCGGGCTGAGGGGGACGACGGGCCGACCCCCGGACCGGTTCATGCAGACGGATCGGCCAAGGCAGTCACAGCACAAGCCGCTTCAGCCGTCCAGGGCACGACCTCGTGACACGTCCAGTTTCTTGTACAGACTGCGATCCGTGCGAATGTTGTGCAGGAAGGATAGATTGCTCACCATTACCAACAGGGGCTCGCGCCTTCGCCACAAGCTGCTCCATACTCGATGTAAGATGCGCCGCAGGGAGTAGAACCCCTGGTTGCAGGTGTCCATCTCCTGGAGGATGCCGGCCCAGGACAGATGCTTGTACCGGGCCACGGGGAAACACAGCGTGAAGTACTTCCAATCCTCCGGGAACGAGTCAGCGGCGACGCGGCCCTCCGATTTCATGCTGTGCCACAGGCGCGTTCCGGGCAGCGGCGTCAGAAACAGCGCGTTGAGCAGGTCCAGCCCATAGCGCCTGGCCGTGTCGGAGATCTGCTTGCCGATGCCGGGTTTATCCGTGTCCAGCCCCATGATGAAGGAGCCGACCACTGAGATGTTGTGGCGATGTATCCGACGAACGGAGGCCCTGAAATCCCGGCCGTTCAGCATGTTGAATTTCTTGCCGACCTCCGCCAGCCCTTCCTTCGTCGGCGACTCGAAGCCGATGAAGACACCTTTACAGCCTGCTTTGGCCGCCAGGGCCAGCAGCTCCTCGTCATCGGCCATGTTGATCGTCGCCTGGCAGATCCACTTCTTGTGCAGTCTGGCCCGGATCATGGCCCGAAACAAATTCTTGGCCCGGGCGATATGTTTGGGGCTGGTGCCGATGATGTTGTCGTCAACGACCAGGACCAACTTCTCCCGAATCGTCCGCAGTTCGGCCACGACCTTCTCAATGGGCCGTCGCCGGTAGCGCTTCCCGTTGAGAACCGACACGCTACAGAAGCTACAGTCGAGCGGGCAGCCGCGGGTGGTCTGAATCGAACCAAAGGCATAGCCGTTCACCAGGAGGTCGTTCCGAGCTGGCGGAACGTCCTTCATGTCCACATGCTCGCCGGCATACGCCGGCTGCAAGACGCCTTGCTGGACGTCTTGGAGGACTTGCGCCCAGACACTCTCGGCCTCTCCGGTTACCACCGAGTCCACGCGTTCCATCGCCTCTTGGCGGCAGGTGGTCGCATGGACGCCTCCCATGACAACGGGGACGCCCCGGTTGCGGAACTCGCTCGCCACCTCGTACGCTCGGTTCGCCTGGGAGGTGAACGCCGTGATGCCCACCAGGTCCGGCCGGGGCAGGGCCTCGTAGTCCGGCGCGCTGACGTTCTCGTCGAGGATCGTGATTTCCCACTCTGGCGGGGTCAGGCCGGCCAGGACCAGTAGGCCCAGTGGCTTCCAGACACGGTACCTGCGCCAGCGGCTCTTCTTGGCGAGGCTTACCAGCGGATTGCGCGGATTTATCAGATATAGGCGGAGATTTACCATGTGATCCTGGACCTACGACCACCCTATGCCCTTGGGCATCATTATCGCTCTGCTGAACGGGTTCGCAAGCGCGGAAGGGGAACCGTGCAGAAGCGGCCTGCGCACAAACGCGGATCGTCACACCTGGCAAGAGACGCCCGAGCCAGTCAACACTGCGCCGCGTAGGACTCGAACCTACGACCCGCTGATTAAGAGTCAGCTGCTCTGCCAACTGAGCTAGCGGCGCCAAGGACAAAGCAGTATAGTTGCCGCGAGCTTTCAGTCAAGGCCTAGTTGCCACGCGTGCGTGGCTCGGGTTGGGCGGCAGGGATGAAAAGCCCGAGCTCCTGCGACGGCGAGGAACGTTAGATTTCCATGGCGGAAGTCACGCGGATCGGTCATAGGGCGTAAGCGAAGTGTCGCGAGAATCCTGGCACGAATATCGCAGGCGTATGCTGGCCCAGACCAGCCGTTTCATCGAATGGGGTCTGCGGCATCCCGAACTGGTCGTCTGGATTCCGGCAAAGCTCGCGGACAGGGGAGGCTTCCCGCGGCGGGTCGCCGATTGGTTTTGGGGTGCTGCGTTGTCCACCGGCCGTGGGGGGTCGCTGACCCGATGGCGTGATCGACTTCTTCGTCGGCCGCGGCTGAGCCTCCGTCGCGACTGAGCCGCTCTCCGGCCGTTCGCGAGAGCCGCGCTTACTGCGTCTCGGCCGCCGGGGCCTTCTTTTCCACCAGCGTCACCAGCTCACGGAAATTCTGTAGCTTCCAACTGTCCAGCACCATGGTCTTTTCTTCCCCGCCGGCGTCGTAGCGCAGGCCCAGTATGCCCTTGTCTCGGAGCTTGGCGGTGTCCAGCGAGCGCACGGCCGTCCACGGAATCCTCTCCTTGCCGACGTAGCCGATTCCCTCTTCGTCGGCCACGAGCTTGCGCCGCAGGAACACCACTGCCGACACCACCAGGGCGAGGCCGGCGGGCACGAACAGGAAGGGACCATAGTGATTGAGCAAATACGTCAGGTAGGCGTTCACATCCGAGCTGCCGCCCTTGGGGTGTGGATACTTCTTCAAGATGTAAGCGTCCACCGAGCAGTAGATGCCGAAGCCCAGCAGGATCGCCGCAAAGATAAACCTGCGAACCGCCGGATCCTTGGCCGCCCGACATTCCACCCTCGTCGGCGTCTGCTGATTCTGCGCTTGTTCGCTCATGTTACGTTCCTTCTGAGAAAGCTGGCGAGAACCCTCTGTTGCTGGGTTGAATTATACCTTCCCGTCCGCGCGCGCCAATATGCCCTCTGGCAGCCAACATCGGCCGGAGATCGCCCAACGCGACAGCAAAAAGTGCGGAGTGTGGGATCGTTCCCGGGGACAGGTCGGGCGGGCGCGTCCGGGGGTCTCCGCGCGGTCGGAAGACGCGTCTCGCGCTCGAGCGCGGCCCGCGGCGGCTCGCCAAGTTCAGCACTTAAGGCTCTACGACCTCCAGGCCGGCGCCTTCGGCCATCCCCGCCAGGGCGAGCTGGCGCTGGTGCGGCTGTACCAGCCGCAGCAGTTGCTGCTGCACGCCACGTACTTCGGCGATGCCAACCTGGACGGCAAGGTGGATGGTGGCGACTACACCATCTGGGCCGACAACTACGGCTCGGGCGAGGGCGGCGCGCCAATACCTGAACCCGCGACGCTGGCGCTACTGGCGCTCGGCGGGCTGGTGTTGGTGCGGCGACAGCGTAAGTGACCGGCTAGTATACAAGTCAGATGAACTCGACGGGCGACTCCAAGCGGGTCGCCCGTTTTTTGCGGCCGGCTGTGAGCGGAATGTCAACATGCGTAATGATTTCAGCCCTCTGCCCGCACATCGCTTGCTTCCCGGAAAGCCGAAGCTGAGAATGCCATCAGACGATCGGCGGGCAACGACCGTCAGATGAATCGATCACTGAGGCCAGGCGAGGGGCGCGGGCGAAGCCCCGTTCGGGATCGCTGGCCCTGCCATGCGGCTCGCCACGGGCCGTCCGCGCTTGTTCATTCAGCCTTCTCGTTGGCCACCTGAATGATGACTGCCTTGTTGACGACGTTTCCTGCGGCGGTGACCGTGTAGGTCTGGCCCTTCAGGTTCGGCACGATGGTGTAGCTCCTGCCCTTGCCGTCCTGGAGCCAGATGTGGGTGACCTTGACGCTGCCGGCGGGCAGCGGCGGCTCCGGCCGCAGGTAGTGGGCGTAAACCTTGCAGCCGTTCAATGACATGTGGACGCTCCTGCGGAGATGCCACTTGATGTAGCACGTGTCCGCCGGTCGCGGCAGCATGACGTCCGCGGTCTTTTCCCTGCGCCAGTGAGCGCTGGTGCGGAACTTCCCCTTCCAGACCACGCGCCACTTCCAGGACGGATCGTAGTCGGCCCGACAGAGCACACGGGCCCTGTCGCCGGTCGTGCTGCGCGCCCCGAACATCGAATCCACGGTCAACCAGTGGATCTGCGCTCCCGGGGGGGCATCCACCTTCATGATCGCGTAGCCCTTGACGCTGGGGTAGAGGTGGTTCGTGAAGTGGGTGTTGTAGTTGAGGTTATTTATCTCGTGGAAGAATCGCTGATAGCCAGGATTGTCGGTCATGTCCGGCCGGACAATGAGGACGTTCTCCTTTTCCTTGCAGGTGAACTTGAAGCGGTTGGCCCCCGGCTTGATCGCCGGCAGCGGCACCGGCGAACAGAATAGGTAATTCGTCAGCTTCAGGTTCTCCAGGAAAGCCTCGGCCGGCTCATCTCCCAGCAGACGCACCTTGATCAGATAGTGGTATCGACCCTCCACCTCGTTCGTCAGGTCAAGTCTAAGGTGGGTGCTGCCGGTCTGATCGTTGATCCAGACGGTATTCCAGGTAAGCCCGTTGTCGGTGGATATGGCCACGGAGTTGACCGCATCAATGCTCTCGCGGTAGAAATCGGCCTCGAAGAGCGCCCCGCCGTACGAGTCGCCGCCGACGTCCAGCCTGCCGGGCTTGCCGGCAATCAGATAGGGGCTGATCACGCGGAAGATCACGTGGCACTCGCCGAGCCCGGCCGGTCGGACTTTCCCGTCGGCGAGGACGTAATTCGTCCCGTCGTACAGCCCGTCGAGGAAGTTCCTCTCGTGCGCCTTCCAGTTCGGCTTGTAGACCAATACGCTGTTGGCGTATCGGTTCTTGGGATTGTAGGGGCTGTGCGGCCCCTGGACGACGTGATTGCGTCCGCCGAAGCCAGGACTGTAGCCGCCCCACGTGCTGAACAGCTCCGGCGGGCAGTACCACCGGCCCAGGTTGCCAAACCAGCGGATGAGCTGTTCTCCCCGCCGCAGATGAAATTGGATCGTGTGCCCCCAGGAGATCCGCGTGGCGTAAACCTCGGACTGGCTCTGGTAGAAGTGATCGATGCAATACCGCTTCGACTCCCACGGCACGAACAGATAGGCGTAGCCGCCCTGATCAAACTGGTAGAAAGGGTCGGAGGGATTGGCCTGATTGAGGATGTACTTGTTGGGATTGGTGCAGATCTGAGAGTAGCTGAGGATGCTGCTGCCGTCATCACCAAGGCAATACGAGGCGGGATTCTGCTGGGCGTCGAGCAGGTGCCAGGTGTCGCCGAACCTGAGCTCCGAGACCATGTGTCCGGGAAGCCCCAGGCTGTGCGATTCGATCCCCGCAACCTCGGCCATCGTGCCCAGGATGTCGATCACCTGGAAGCAGATGACCGTACCGTGGACGTTGAAGTTGCGCACCGGGTCCAGGACGATCCCGTTTTCGTTGGTCGCCTCGGGATTCTCCCTGGCCGTGCACCAGTGGTAGTAGGGGCGGCGCGTGATGTAGGCCCACAGCGCGACGGCCTTTTCCTTGTCGGTGGTGCAGCCCCGGGTCACCGTAGCCACCAGCGACCGGATGTCGGTGGCGTCCACCTCGTCCGGTTTGATCAGCTTGAGGTTGCGTGCCCACGAGGGCAACGCCCAACCCCAGATCAGCAGCCCGGCAAGAATCGCTTTCGGCACTCTCGCTGTCATCGCCCGCTCCTCGATCGCTCTGCAATCTCCTCGTTCCTCAGTCTACGGTCCCTCTCGCCTGCCGCGCGGCCGTCAGCGCGCTGTCTTCTTCCTGCTCAGCGCCGCGGCGACGCCCACCGCCAGCAGCACAACGCCGCCAGGCTCGGGGACGCTGTGGCCCCCGTGGCTTTGGCCATAGTGATCTGCCCAGATGGTGTAATCCGCGCCGTCCACGCCGTTGTCCTCGTTGAAGTTCGCCACAACCCACCCGCCTTCCGACCAGGGCGGCACGGGACTGTTGCCATAGTTGTCGGCCCAGATCGTGTAGTCGCCGCCGTCTACGACGCCGTCCGGCTGCGTATCGCCCGGGATCGGCAGGATCCTCACCGCCAGCGTGTAGTCTCCTTCCTGGGCGTGGAAGCCGTCGAAGGTAGAGTCCGGATAACCCGTCGCCGCCAAATTCAGCGCGCCCCCGACGGGCACCTCGCCGCTGATCATGGATAGCAGCTCGCCCTCGCCGCCGTCGTCGTCGTAGTCGATCAATGCGCCGCTATCGTCGAACCAGCCCAGCATCGTGTCGAAACCGGCCGAGGTGATCTCCGCCTCGAAGGCCTCCCCGACTGGCAGGCCGGTGAAGGTCATGAAGTCGATGGGGTCCTCGGCCCCGCCGGGGGTGTTGTCGATGTAGGCGTCGAAGGTCCCATCAGAGGGATACCCGAACAGATTGCGGGCGTCCACAGCGCCGGCGACCAGCGTGTCGCCCAGGACGGCGCAGTCCACCTGTTGGTGAGAGGAGTTGTACACGCGTACGTGCAGATCGTAGGCGCCCGCCTGCTCGTGGGGGTCACCGTAGACGTCGTCGTTGCCGTCGAAATCGAAGTCTGCGCAGCCGCTGACCTTCAGGCGAATGCTGCCGTCGGAGTTGACGGTTATGTCAAACAGGCCGCTGGCCGTGCCGTCGCCGAGGGGGCTGCTGTCGTCGTCCACCTGGATCAGCCCGCCGGCGGCGTAGAAGGCCCCCAGCGTCGTGTCCGGACCCTCGCCGACGATGCTGGGATACAGCGAGTTGCTGACGGAGGTGATGTCCGGATCCAGGATCGCCCGCGTCTCAAATGTGTCATTCGGCTCAAAGTCGGCCCGCACGGTGGAAGCTGCCAACATTGCTGCACTGAAGATCGCGATCGTCCTGGCAATCATCATCATGGCTCTGCTCGACATGATCGTCGTGCCTCCTGTTCTCGCTCACGGAGCTGCCCGGCCGCGCTGCCGCCGCGCGCATAAAGCCCAGGGCTGTCGGGAACGACACTGCAACTGAGTCGCCGCGGCCGGAACCGCAACGGCAACCCTAGACTCCCGCACCCCTGGCCTTCCCATCCCGAATGTGGGATACTCCAAAAGAGAATTCTACCACAACTCCTCAAAAAACGCAACGCGCTCGAGGTGGCGGGCGTCTCGCCCATGAAGAAGGCAAGGCCGAGGAACAGGCGTCCCTTTGGCGTCAACTGGTTCTGGGGCTATCTCAAGCGCGACCTGATACCTAGCTGATCTGGAGAGTCCAGCAGACCAAGAGACCCCCACTCCTGGCAGTGATTCAGATCGGTCTGCGGCACGTGCATCTCATTTGACCCGATTCTGACGGGCATTGGTGCGAGAAGCCCCCCCCGGCTGGTCCCCACTGCCCAGGCGCGCCAATATGTCGTCTGGCAGCCAACATCGGCGGGAGATCGCCCAACGCGACAGCAGAAAATGCGGCGCGCGGGACCGTAGATGCGTCTCGCGCTCGAGCGCGGCCCGCGGCGGCTCGCCAGGTTCAGCGCTTAAGGCTCTACGACCTCCAGGCCGGCGCCTTCGGCCATTCCTGCCAGCCCGGCGAGCCGCTCTGCGCTTTGGGGTTCCGCGTGGATCGGGCAGCGCCTTCCCAGCCACTCACACTTCGCCGCGGTGGCGGGATTGTAAGGCAGCAGCGCCACGCGCTTCAGATTCACCTGGCGCATGAAGGCGAAGATGCCCCGGAGGTTGCCGGCGGCGTCGGTGATCCCGGGGATCAGCGGCACGCGGACGACGACCTCGTGTCGGCCGGCCAGACGCCGGGCGTTGTCGAGAATCTGACGGTTGGAGGCGCCGACGTAGTGCCCGTGGGCGTCCTCGTCGATGAGCTTCAGGTCGTACAGGATGAGGTCGGCCAGGCCGGCGAGCTTCTCCAGCACCGGCCATTCGCAGGCGCCGCACGTCTCGATGGCGGTGTGGATGCCCGCGTCCCGGCAGCCGGCGAGGACGGCGGCGGCGAAGCCGGGCTGGGCGGTCACCTCGCCGCCGGTCAGGGTCACCCCGCCGCCGGAGTGCTGGAAGAACGGGCGCAGGCGGACCGCCTTGGCGACGACCTCGCCGGCCGGCAGATTTTGGCCCTTGATCGACAGCGCCGCACGGGGGCAGCGATCCACGCATGCCCCGCAGACGCGGCACCGCCGCCGGTCCAGCAGGTGCGCCCCGTCTTCAAAGCTGTGCACGCCGGCCGGGCAGACGGCCGCACATGCCCCGCAGCTTACGCATCGCTCGTGCAGGAATATCAGCTCCGGCGCCGGACTCTGGGACTCCGGGCTGTGGCACCACTGACAGCGGAGGGGACAGCCCTTCAGGTACACCGCCATTCGAATGCCCGGGCCGTCGTGAACCGCGAACGTGTCGATGTCGAAGATGAGCCCCTCCATGCTGGCCGGTTCCGGGCGGATCACGGGCACCCTTCCTGCCGGCGGATGTGGTGGTCCTGCTGCTCGCGGCTGAGCATGGTGAAGTAGGCGCACCACCCGCCCATGCGGACCCGCAGGGAGTCGTACTTCTCGGGTTCCTGCTGGGCCGCCCGGAGTTCCTCCGTGTCGGCAACCGTCAGCGTCATCATCGCGCCGCCGGTTTCGATGAAGCTGCGGATCAGCGCGGCCATCCGGGACGTGCCTTCGGCCCCCTCGACGAGTCGCCTGGCCAGGCGGAGGTCCAGCGGCCCGCCGGCGGGGAGATTGCAGTGATGCATCTTGGAGTAGGAAAGGATGGCTCCGGGCAGGCCCTGCATGTCCCGCCCCAGCGCCGGAGAGAAATTCGACGAGACGGGCTCGCCCGCCAGCCGCCCGTCCGGGGAGGCCTCCAGCCCCTCGCCGATGCCGATGTACCAGGAGAAGGTCGCCGCTCCGCAGGGGAACTTGATTCGATCGCGGTGGGCCTCGGCGTGCCGGGCGACGGTCGTGGTGAACAGGGCGACGACCTCCCGGCCGACGGCGTCGACCTGCTCGTCGTCGTTGCCGTACTTGGGCGCGGTCAGCAGCTTCTTGCGCAGCGATTCGAAGCCCTCGAAGTTCGCATCGAGCGCGTCGCAAAGTTGGGCCATCGTCGCCTCCTGCGCGTCAAAGATGACCGTCTTGATGGCGGCGAGGGAGTCGATGGCATGGGCGACGCTTTCGGCCAGAAGGGCGTAGATGCGGAACTTCGCCCCCCCGGCGGTCATGTCCCGCCGCGTCCGGATCGCCCCGTCAATCAAGGCGCTGAGCAGCGGAACCGGCGCCAGAATGCTGCGGTCGTCGAGGGTCTCGCCCACGTGAGCCACCACGCGGGCGACCATGACGTCCAGTTGGGCCGCGAACGCGTCCCAGACCTGCCGGAACGACCGGAAGCCGCGCGGGTCGCCGGCGTCGATGCCGGACTGCGTGCCCTCGAGGCGGCTGCGGCCGCGGTTCAGCGCCCACTCCAGGCAGAGCATGAGGCTGAGGCGCTGGAAGCGGAAGTCCGTCCGCCCGGGAATGATGACCTCCCAGCAGCCGTCGTTGGTATAGTCCCGCGCGTCGGGCGTGGGGATGCCGATCCTCTCCAGCGCCGGGACGATCGCCTCGTCGCTGAAGAGCGCCGGCATGCCGCCGCCGTCCTTCAGCACGTCGCAGGCGTGCCGCAGGAGCGGCTCGGGAGTATTGCGATGCACGCGAACGGTCAGCAGGGGATTGGTCATCCGGTTGCGGCGGTAGGCCTCCAGCAGCAGCAGCGAGAGGGGATTGGTGCCGTCGGCGCCGTCGGGCCTGAGCCCGCAGACGACGATGTTCTGGAGCCAGTGGTTCGTCGCGTCGAGGCGGTCTCGGTCCCGGCCGATTTGGGAAGAGGTGTAGTGCCGCGTCCGCCGGGAGAGGTCGACCGGCTCGTCTTCGCGGGCCTCCGGCCGCTGCTCGCCGGTGGTCTTCGCCCGCTCGTTGAACTTCAGGGAGAAGCAGCTCACCAGCTCGGCCGCGGCCGGCATGTCGATCCGCCCGGCCTGAAGGTCGGCCTCGAGCAGGGGCCAGGCGTACTGGTCCAGCCGGCCCATGGCGTTGCCGTTCTTGGTGGAGTGAAAGATCATGTGCAGCAGCCACACCGACTGGAACGCCTGCCAGAACGTGCGGGCGGGCCCGGCCGGGGCCTGCCGGAGGTTGTCGCCCATTTGGCGAAGCTCGGCCGACCTGGCCGGGTCGCCGCAGTCGTCGGCTTCGGCGAGGCAGCGTTCAGACAGACGCCCGGCGAAGTCCATGACCGCATTCAGGGCGATGATGACCGAATCGAGAAATGCCTTCTCCCGATCGTCCCGGCAGGCGGGCTGCTGGCGCTCGGCCTCGGCGCGGATTCCCTGAAGGCCACTGGCCAGCAGCGATGGATAATCCGGCACGATGTGCCCGAAGCAGCCGGTGCTCAGGCCGTGTGCCTCGGCCATGGCCCCCTCGGCGTCGGTGATGTACTCGGGGAAGCCCCACTCGGCATGGATTCGGGGCGATTCCAGCGTCATGGAGCCGGCAAAGAGCTGGCCCTCCCACAGGTCCGCGGGCATGTGGGCCAGCTTCAGTGCGATAGCGCGGGCCTTGCGCATCGCCAAGGGCTCAGACATGAAACGCTCGTCGATCCGTGCCGGGCATGCCCACGCAACCGGCGGGGCGTTCATGGCCGTCCGCACCCGACGCCGGAGATCCAGCACGCGGGCGGTGTCGGCCAGACCGGCGATCTCAGCCGGCCGCACCTGGGCGATATCCTGTCCGGGCCTCATCCGGTCTCCTTGGCCAGGGGCCTGCACTGCACCTACATTCTCTCCGGAAGGCCGAGCGTGTCCAGAACATGCCTCCGCCGCCGGCCCTGGCATTGACCGCCGCCATCCTGACCGATAGAGTCTTAACTGCGTGGACGCGCTTCGCCGCCGACGGCGCACGCCCGTAGCTCAGCAGGATAGAGCGGCGGTTTCCTAAACCGCAGGTCGGAGGTTCGAGTCCTCCCGGGCGTAGTGATCTTGACCCTTGCCAACGAGCGCCTTTGCCAGTGTTGGCAGGGGTCTCCTTGCCCTTTACGCCGCCGCGGAGGTTCGGCTCGCCCCAGGTTATGTAGATGAACGGCGGTCATGACGGTGCATTAGCCGGGCGCGGCGGGCTGGGTAGTGGCGGGAGGCTCGTATATGGTCGTTTGCCCCTGACCGCCCTGGGAGGCGCCCGGCGCCGAGACTCCGATCTGGAATCTCCGGCCGTCGCGTTCCAGCTCCACGGAGAACTGTCCGATTCGTATGACCTTGGCTTTGGCGACAGTCTGCCCCACCTTGACGGACCTGTTGTTGATGATGGCGACCCAGCCGTCGGAGCCGCGCATGATGCCCACGAGCTGGAGACCAGCCGGCGCGACCTCAAAGGCGCCCTGGGGCTTCGCATCGTTGGCGGCCTTCGGAGCGGGGTCCTTTGGCGCCTGCGGCTTGCCTGCGGACTCATTCGGCGGGGGCGTCGCGGAACCCTTGGGCTGGGCTCTCAGGAGTTGCCCGGCGGCAGACCGGCGCGGCGACGTCAGCAACTTGAAGGCCTGCACCAGCGCCATCTCGGAGATCGCCATCACCGGAACGGCCAATGATGGTGTAGACTCTCCCGGGGTCGCCCCGGCGGGCAGCGGGGGCTTGGCGGGCGCTTCAAGAGTTTCGGCCGAGGTGTCTGTCACGGTTTCGCCGCCCGGCGCGGATGATCGGTCGGGGGCCGTGACCGGTTTCGCCGGTTTCCGCGAGATCTGCTCAAGCTGTCCGGTTGATGGGGCTGGTTGTGCTTTCTCGGGCGGGCTGGCGGCGGCGGGGCGTTCGACCGCGACCGCGGGCGGGCTGTCGGACGCCGAAGCCGACTGTGGCGCCACGCCGCTGTCGCTCAAAGACCACCAGACCAGGACAATCAATCCGGCCGCCAGCAGCCCGCCCGCGGCAGCCGCCATGGGCAAGAGCATCCTGTTGCGTTCCCAGAGCGCGGAATGGGCTTTTCCGCCGCGGTGGGACGAGTAAGACCGCTGCGCCGTATCGGCTTTGGCTTCTGCGGCCTCCGCCGGTCGTTCAGGTTGCCCGGCGGTGGCGCTGGGAGAGGCGAATTCCTGCTCGGCCTGTGCTGCTTCAGGGTATTCCGGCTCGTCCTCGGCGGTAATCCCCAGACGCTCCACTCCGTAGTTGGGGTTCTTCTCAGCGGCCGGACCACCGCCGGCCGGCTGCCCGAAGGACGGAATACCCAATCGCCCCGCGGCAAGGTTGATCCTCTTTTGCCTCATCACGCACTCCAACTGCTCGGCCGACTGTTCATGCCCCGGACCGGAAACCGGTCCACTCGGCCTTGGCTGACGCCGGCGGGCCTTCGCAAAGGCCGCCCAGATGGCTGATTCTCGCGGTGCTCCTGAGCCGGTTCGTCCGGGTCGGGACGGTCCGCCTCGGCCGGCCGGGTCTAGCCGGACAGCTTTTGCAGCATTGCCCGCAGGGCTGGGTAGTCGACCTTTTCGTCCGCTGCTGGCTCGTCGTCCGTATTCTCCACCGCCGGCACGGGTTCCGGCACCGGTTCGGCGTCGGCCGAATCGTCCGGCTCTGCCGCCTCGGCTTGGCGGCTCTGAACGTCTTCCTGGCTGTCTTCGGCGGCTGGAGGAGTTTCGCCTTTGGCCCAGTCGGTTCCCTCGTACGGATTGTCCTGCGATTGCGGCTCTTCCGAGCTGCCCGAACCCGGTGGGTAGCCCAGGTCATCGGCGGGCGTCTCTTGCGGCGGCGCCTCGGCCGGGGCCTCGTCCGTTTCGACCGGTGGCGCTTCCTGGCTTGGCTCGACCTGTTCGGCAGCCGGTGGCTCGGCCGGGGCCTCGTCCGTTTCGACCGGTGGCGCTTCCTGGCCTGGCTCGACCTGTTCGGCAGCCGGTGGCTCGGCCGGGGCCTCGTCCGTTTCGACCGGTGGCGCTTGCTGGCTTGGCTCGACCTGTTCGACAGCCGGCGGCTCGGCGGGGCCGGCCGTTTCCTCGCCGCTGCTTTCCCACGTCGGCTCGACCGCGGCGGCGCTAAGCTCTGCAATGATTGGGGGCTCTGAGGGCGGGACCTCGACGCCGTACTTCAAGCTGTACTCACGCAGAATGGCGTCCGTCTGCTTTCGCATCTCAGCGAAGCTCAGGTGTTCCTGCTCGGCCGGCGCGTCGGCTGCCCCGATCGGGTCGCCCAGCGCGGCGAGCACCTCGCGGGCCAGGGATCTGTAGTCTTCGGCCGCGTGGCTGTCGGAGGCGAAGGTCAGGATGCTCTGCCCCGAGCCGGGGCATTCGCGGACGCGGACATTCTCCCGGATGACGGTCTGGAAGACCTTGCCCGGCAGGGCCCGCTTGAGTTCTTCCAGCACGAGCTGGCTGAGCTTGGTTCTGGCATCGTATCGGCAGGCGAGCACGCCGGCGAGGACGATTTCGTGCCCGAACCCGTCGCGGACGTCCTGGAGGGTCGTCAGCAGGATCTTCAGCCCGTCCAGGGCCAGGATGGACGTTTCCACCGGCACGATGGCATGCGTCGCCGCCAACAGGGCGTTGCCGATCAAGCGGTTGCCCAGGCTCGGCGGGCAGTCGATCACGCCGTAGTCGAAGCCGGAGATCTCCGTGAGCAGCTTGTGAAGCTGTCCGCCTTGTGTGGGCCTGAGGTCGTGGGCGACCGAGTCGAGCTTGCCGCTGCCGGGCGCGAGCGAGACGCCCGGGGCGACGTCCGGAACGGGATGAAACCCCTTCCCACTCCAGAGCGCATCGGCGAAGCTGGTATCGTCCTCGACGCCCAACCAGCGCGAAGATGCCGCCTGCCCATCGAGGTCCACCAGCAAGACCTTCCGACCGAGCTCGCCCAGGGCGGCGGAGAGATTCACGGCCGTGGTCGTCTTGCCGCTTCCGCCCTTCTCGTTGACAATTGCTATTGTCTGCATCATCGTGTCAAACTCGCGACGATCGCTTTCATGCCGCCAAGGTTGCCCCAAGACTCAACCCGATAGCCACCGCCCACGAAGGCTGGGGTTGTCTGGCGTCCAGGCCGGAAGTCCATCCCGCCCGGTCCGTCCGCCTGATGCCGGCCATCGGGTCGCCAACTTGCGCGGGCAGGTTCAGGCGCCTGGCGATGCACTGACACAGGCGCTTGTTGTGGGCCTGCCCGCCGACGAAGATCACGCGCTCGATGGGCCGATTCCTGAAAACGGATTCGTAGTAGCGCACGCACTGGGTTATCTTGTCGGCGATCTCGCCGATCTTGCCGTCGAGCAAGGCGAACATCTCGTCTTGCGCCGCCGCGTCCTGCGTCCGGCTCTGCATCTCTCGCCGAACGCTGTGGGCCTTCTCGATGGAAACGTGCATGGCGTCGGCAAATGCCTCGTCCAGGTCTTTCCCGCCCGCCATCAGGTTGCTGGCGAAGGCCATCTTCTGACCGTGTGCCAGTGCGATCTGCGTGCTGGCCGAGCCGATGTCTATGAACAATGTCACACGGGATTCGTCAGTGGCTCGACCCAATAGTCGAGCGAAGCATTCCACCACCGCGCAGGCTTCGATGTTGACGCCCACCACGTCCAGGCCCGCACCGCCAGCCATGGTGAGGTAGGTTTCCAGGTCACGGCGGGGCACGGCCACCACGATCCGCTCGTGCATGTCCTGTCCGTCGGTGTAGACCGTGCCGGCGAGGATGTGGCGAATGACCGCATCCTCCACGGGGCAGGGCAGCTTGCCTTCCAGCTCTTTCTTGACCGCCCCGTCGACTTCTTGCCGCGGGACAACCGGAATCCTGACCGGCTGAAGGAAGGTGGCGACGGACGGCAGGGACAGGATTGCCTTTCGACCCGTGAACTCGCCCGCCTTGAGAATGCCGCGGATCTTGCCGGACAGAAAGTCCAATCGTCGGGCAAGGTCGTCGCGGCAGTCAGGGGGGACCTCGGCTGAAGCCGCCGCCAGCAGGTCGACGTTGCTTCCGCAGGTCCGTAGCTGGGCCATCTTCAGGTTGCCGAATCCCAGGTCCACTCCGATGGGAAGGGCTTTTTCCGGCTTGCTCTTCAGCCCCATAGCACCTCTCCGAAAACCGGGGCATAGGGAAGGCTGCTCAGTCAGACTTGCACCGATGCCACGTACGCCTGTTCGACCGTATGTGCCGGCGGCGAGGCGGCCGCGCGGGCAGACGTTGCCAGACGCCAATTGCCGCGTCTGGCGTCTGCCTGGAGGCTCTGGCTGCCTCCTCGCCGGCGACCTGCCGTTCGCTGTCACGGCTACCTTTAAGCTATATGCACCATAGATTACGGACTGCATCCGGGCAAGTTTGGGGCGGTTATAGCGGCAACCGCCCCATCGGGCGGCCCGACGGGGACCGCCCCGGCGGAGCCGACGGCCACCCCCGAGGCCAAATCCGGCCCATCCGGGCCGGCGGACGTGATGCCATCGGCGGTCCCTTCCTGCCGGCGGCTGCCGCAGCTTCCGGCCGGGCAGGATGTTGCCGAAATCGGGGGTTGAGGGTACCATAGTGTTTGTGCCTTTCTTAATCGACGGGAATAACCTGATACATGCCTTGCGCCAGGCCGGTATTGAGGTCGGCAGGGTCGGTTTGCGTCGGCTCTTGGGCCGGCTGTCCTCCGACGGCGAGAAGGTTCAGATTGTTTTCGACGGGCCGCCGCCGGCGGAGCTGCCTGGCGGTCAGGGCGACGACCGCGGCCTCGAGGTCGCCTACTCCGCCCCTCGCAGCGCCGATGAGCTGATCGTCGAGCACATCGCGGACAACACCGCCCCGCGCCGGCTGACGGTCGTCACTTCCGATCGCGAGATCCTCCGCGCCGCTCGCCGGCGGCGATGCAGGCTCGCGACCAGCCAGGATTTTATTGAGTTTTTGCTGCGGGCGCTTCTCCGCGGGGCAAAGCCCCGGCCGGTCGAGCCGCCGGAAAAGCGCAAAGGCCTGACGGCCGAGCAGGCGCGACGCTGGCTGCGCGAGCTTGGCCTGGACGAGGCAAGGCCGCAGACGGGAGAACCACATGACCCAACAGACAAGAGAACGTCGAGCCCATAGGCGCCTCGCCCTCACCTGTCCCATCGTCGTCTCCGACGAGGGCGGCAGGGAGCTTCTCCGAACGCGGACGCTGAACGTGTCCGACGGCGGGGCGCTGTTGCAGGCCCCGGCCGATCGGGAGCTGGCCCCCGGAGAGCCGCTCAAGCTTCTCCTGCGGGTGCCGCGCTCGACGCCGAACACGTACATGCTGGAGGATTTCTCCTCCGGCGCGAACGTGGTCCGCCGCCAGCCGGTCGCCGACGCCGCCGGGCCGGGACAGTACGTCGCCGTCCGCTTCGCCGAGCCGCTGGGCCTGGAGCTGGAGGTTTAGCCCGAACATTTCATGGCCTTCTCACGTCCGGCGGGGCCTTTTGGCCGTCGTGCTTGTCGTGGGCGGTACGTTGGCATTTCCCCTCTACGCATCGCCGCTTGCCCGCTGCGGGGCGATCGCCTTGGCGGCGATGTCGCGGCGGAAGTAGCAGTCCTTCCAGTGGATCTTCTCGACCGCCTCGTAGGCGCGTTTCTGGGCGGCGGCGACGGTGTCTCCCAGGGCGGTGACGTTCAGCACCCGCCCGCCGTTATTGACGAGCCTGCCGTCCTTTATGGCCGTTCCCGCATGGAAGACCTTGACGTCGCCCAGGGCCTCGGCCTGCTCGATGCCGGTGATCTCAAACCCCTTTTCGTAGCTGTCGGGGTAGCCGCCGGAGGCCATCACCACGCACACCGCCGGCCGGGGGTCCCACGCCAGCGTCGCCTCGTCCAGCCTGTGCCGGCACGCGCTGGCCATGGCCTCGAGAAGGCCGCTCTTCAGCCGCATCATCAGCGGCTGCACTTCGGGGTCGCCGAAACGGCAGTTGAACTCCAGCACCTTCGGCCCGCCCGGGGTGATCATCAGCCCGGCGTACAGGCAGCCCTCGTACCGCCCGAAGCCGCGGAACATGGCGTCCACGGCGGGCACGAGGATCTCGCGCTCCACGCGGGTCAGCATCGCCTCGTCCACCACCGGCGTGGGGCTGTAGGCGCCCATGCCGCCGGTGTTGGGCCCGGTGTCGCCGTCGCCGATGGGCTTGTGGTCCTGGCTGGCCTCGAGCATGTAGATGTTCCGCCCGTCGCACAACGCCAGGATCGACGCCTCCTGCCCGGTGAGCATCTCCTCGATCACGACCTTCTCGCCGGCCCGGCCGAAGGCCCGCTTGAGCAGGATCTGCTCCAGCGGCTTGATTGCCTGGTACGGCTCGGGGCAGACGAACACGCCCTTGCCCTTGGCCAGGCCGGCCGCCTTGACCACCACGCCCTGGTCGCGGCTGAGCACGTAGTCGCGGGCGGGCTTCAGGTCGGTGAAGATCCTCCCCTCGGCCGTGGGGATGGCGGCCCCGCGCATCAGCTCCTTGGCGAAGGCCTTGTCGGCCTCGATGCGGGCGCCGTCGGCCGACGGTCCGAAGCACTGGATCCCGGCCGCTCGCACCCGGTCGCCCAGGCCCGCCGCCAGCGGGTCCTCCGGTCCGATGACCACCAGGTCGACGTTGCGGTCCTTGGCCGCCTCGACGATGCCGTCCAGGTCGTCGACCGGCACGGGCAGGTTCTCGGCCACCTCGGCCGTGCCCGGGTTGCCCGGGGCGCAATACAGCTTCTCGCAGCTTTCGCTCTGGGCCAGCTTCCAGGCCAGGGCGTGCTCCCGGCCTCCGCTGCCGACGACCATGATCCTCATCTTCACTCCCTTTCCCTTTCCCTTTGCGACAAGCCGCGCCGATCACTGTCGGCCGGCGATTCTAATGGCCCAACGGCGGCGTTTCCACTCTCCCCGCCGGAAGGGCAGCTTCGCAAAGACTCTTGCCTGTCCGGCCTTCGCAGCCGAAGCGGCTGCTTCGGCGGAGTAGGCTTGCCCGTTGGTGCCATGCTTCTGCTGCAGAAGCATGCCAACTTGTGTTGCGTGGTCCTGAACGCAAAGACTTGCCTGCTTGCCTGCCGCCACCGGGTAGGCCTGGCCGGGCGTCGTTGCCCGGGCGGGTAAGTTCGCAACGATTCGCAACGATTCGCAACGATTCGCAACGATTCGCAACGATTCGCAACGATTCGCAACGATTCGCAACGATTCGCAAAGTTTCGCAAAGGTACCAAAATCCCCAAGCCTTTTTCTAGCAATCTCTTGCGTCTTTCGCCTCTTTTCATTCGCGCGAATTCGCTTTCTTCGTCGCATTCGCGTTCTCTATCTTGCCCATCTTCCCCAAACGCCCGGGGTCTGCGTCCGGCAGTTGTTGCCGTTGTTAGTCCCAAGTCCCAAGTCCCAAGTCCCAAGTCCCAAGTCCCTATCTGTTGCCAAGTCCCAAGTCCCCAGTGCCTTTGCCGTTCCTGGTGCCTGGTGCCTGGTCCCTATTCCCTGTCTTTTGCCTATCTTCCCCAGACGGCCGGAACGGGCCTGTACCGTTCGATACCATTCGCAACCATTGAGTACCATTCGATACCGTTGAGTACCATTCGATACCATTGAGTACCATTGAGTACCATTGGGAACCGTTTGGAACGGACCCGAAATCCGTAAGTCCTGTCTCGCCAACATCTTGCTGTTTCTTCTCTTTCATTCGCGCGCATTCGTAGTAATTCGCCGAATTCGCGTTCTCTATTTTGCCTATCTTGCCCAAGTCCCCAGTCCCGAGTCCCTTTGCCGTTCCTGGTGCCTGGTCCCTATTCCCTGGTCTCAGCCCTATTCCCTTTTCAAAGAGGCTCGGCGCGCACGCGCAGCGCGCCCTCCGT
>Ga0315541_1000653_pt1 | contig 35987 bp, 21 predicted proteins | sample SalMarSW160190MG_FD_203095 | JGI IMG/M metagenome (GOLD analysis project Ga0315541, IMG submission 203095) | Salt marsh sediment microbial communities from the Plum Island Ecosystem LTER, Massachusetts, United States - Salt Marsh Sediment SW1601-190 ...
TGGCATGTAATACCTTCGTCATCGCTGATGTCAATGTGGACTTCCCATGGTCTACATGTCCTATCGTCCCTACATTTAAATGCGGCTTTGTCCTCTTAAATTTCTCCCTTGCCATCTATACCTCCTATTGGCATAAGAAAATAAAATTCCTCCTCTCAGAGGTGAATCTTATTTCCCTCCTTTCTTTAACAAAACACTATGTGCTTTCTATATTATAAGAAAAGAATATCTTGTCAAGGGTAATTTTAATGATAATGGGTTTTTTAGTATTTTCAGGCTCATTAGAGATATTGAACCTGAATGCGCTCACAGCTTAAAAGCTTCTCACCTCTTTTTAAAAGAGTTAGAAATAATACTTTTATAAAAGTGTGATTCTTATTAAAGGGGGTTGATTTATTCATAATTTTCATATATATATCCAGCAGAAGCTGGTGTAGCTCAACAGGTAGAGCAGCACATTCGTAATGTGCAGGTCAGCGGTTCGAATCCGCTCACCAGCTCACTTGGAGAGGTGACCGAGTGGCTGAAGGTGCACGACTGGAAATCGTGTTTCCGCTTTATCGTGGAACGAGGGTTCGAATCCCTCCCTCTCCGTAATCATTATGACGTTGGGCATCCTGATTATGGTTCTTTATTATATAATAATAACGATTTAAAAAGGGAACATAAATGAATGAGATATTAGAGAAGAGTTCATTAGCCTATGGCATTAAGCTACTAAAGATAAAGAATCCGTTGATCGCCCAGAAGGCGCAACCTGGCCAGTTTGTTGTGATAAGATTAAAAGAGACATCAGAACGCATACCATTGACTCTACAGGGCTTTGACAGAACTGCAGGGACAATTACTATTGTTTTTCAGGAAGTTGGAAAGAGCACAAAGGAACTTGGACTTATTAGTGTAGGGGATAGGGTTATGGATGTTGTGGGCCCATTGGGAAAGCCTACGGAAATAGATAAATTCGGCAATGTTATCTGCATTGGAGGCGGTGTGGGCACGCCTGAGATGTACCCTGTCGCACGTGCGCTTAAGAAGAAAGGAAATTATATTATCTCTATTATCGGAGCAAGAAGTAAGGATCTCTTGATTATGGAGGAGGAGATGCGTGATGTATCTGATGAACTTTACATCACAACTGATGATGGAACTTATGGAGATAAAGGCTTTGTGACAGATGCATTGAAAGAGATCCTTCTTCGGAGTAAAAAGATTGATAGGGTTCTAGCGGTTGGCCCAGTAATTATGATGAAGGCCGTTTCTGAAGTGACAAGGCCTTATAAGATAAAAACCCTTGTGAGTTTAAATCCAATAATGCTTGATGCTACGGGAATGTGCGGAGCGTGCAGGGTGGAGGTTGGTGGAGAGACAAAGTTTGCCTGTGTTGATGGTCCTGAGTTTGATGGTCATCTTGTGAATTATGAGCTTTTGCTTCAGCGCCTCTCTACGTATCTAAAGGAAGAGAAAGAGTCTATGGAACTCTTTCTAAAGTCTCACAAAGGTGGAATGTGATGGCTAAGAAGATCATTCCGAAGAAAACACCTATGAAAGAGCAATCTCCAGAAGAAAGGAAAAAGAATTTTAATGAGGTTCCATTAGGATATACAGAAGAAGAAGCGATCCTGGAAGCCAGGCGTTGTCTTCAGTGTAAAAACGCCCCCTGTATAACTGGTTGCCCTGTTGAGATTGATATTCCTGGTTTTATTGGCAAGATTGCAGAAGGCGATTTTAAGGAAGCTGCAAGGATTATGAAGGATAAAAATGTACTTCCAGCCATCTGTGGACGGGTATGTCCACAAGAGGATCAGTGCGAGAAACTTTGTGTTCTGGCAAAGAAGTTCGAACCTGTAGCAATTGGAAGACTTGAAAGATTCATTGCCGATTGGGAAGCAACTCAGGAAAAGATTGACCTTCCAAAAATACCTCCTTCAACGGGTAAACGTGTAGCTGTGGTTGGTTCAGGACCTGGTGGACTTACGGTTGCAGGGGATTTGATCAAGTTAGGCCATGAGGTGATCATATTTGAAGCCTTACATAAACCCGGCGGTGTCCTTGTATACGGAATCCCAGAGTTCAGAATGCCAAAAGACATTGTAGAGAGAGAAGTCGATTATCTATTGAAGCTCGGGGTGAAACTCAAGACGAGCTTTATAGTGGGAAGGACTAAGTCAGTTGATGAACTCTTAGAGGAGTTTGATGCAATATATATTGGGACAGGTGCTGGGCTGCCTTGGTTTATGAATATACCTGGAGAAAACTATAAGGGAATCTACTCAGCAAATGAATATCTCACAAGATCGAATCTTATGAAGGCTTATTTATTTCCTAAATACGATACTCCAATAGTGAAAGGTAAAGAGGTAGCTGTGATCGGTGGAGGCAATGTAGCCATGGATTCTGCAAGGACTGCTCTTAGGCTTGGAGCAGATGAGGTAAAAATAGTATATCGCCGATCCGAGAAAGAGATGCCAGCAAGGATTGAGGAAATAGAGAGGGCAAAAGAAGAAGGAATAATCTTTGAGATTCTTACCCTTCCGGTAAGCTACCATGCCAACAACGATGGTTGGGTTAAGGAGATAGAGTGTATAAGGATGAAGCTTGGAGAGGTGGATTCATCTGGTCGTCGAAGACCCCTACCCATTGATGGTTCAAATTTCAAAATTGAGGTAGATACAGTTGTGGTTGCCATTGGACAGAGTCCAAATCCATTAATTCCAGAGACTTCACCTGATTTAAAAGTAGGTAAATGGGGAAATATCGAGGCTGACCCAGAGACTGGAAAGACTTCTAAAAAAGGCGTTTGGGCTGGCGGTGATGTGGTGCGCGGTGGTGCTACTGTAATTCTGGCAATGGGCGATGGCAGGGTTGCAGCAAAGTCAATAGATGAATACTTAGAAACTGGGGTTTGGTAAACATCAGAAAAAATCTAAAAATAAAAATTTTCAAATAATTTTAAATCTGGATATTTGATAAAACTAACTATCCCAGAAAGGTCTAAAATTCTGGCTTATAATCCGATGAGGAAAAGGAGTAATTATAAGTCTCTGAAGATTTATACTCTCCTTTAAGAATGCCAACTACGTCCTCTACAAAGACAATTTCTTCATTAGTTGGTATAACAAATATCTTTATATCCGAATCATCGGATGATATCACGGCTTCACTATCACCCTTTGTGTTTTTGTTTCTTTGCTTATCCAGTCTTAACCCAAGTTTTTCCATATTCAAGCAAACAGCTTCTCTTAATACAGGTGATTTTTCCCCTGCTCCTGCCGTAAACACCACTGCATCAACACTCCCAAGAAGTGCGATATAGGCGCCGATATATTTCTTTAACCTAGTAACCTCTTTGTTGAAGGAAAGGGCGGCATGCTTGTTTCCTTTTTTCATTTCACGCTCTATATCACGACGATCCGCCCACTCTCCTGAGATTCCCAGAAGACCACTTCTCCGGTTTAGGTAGCTTGTTACCAGAGATACATCCTTCTTCTCTTTTTTACATATATATTCAACCACTGCAGGATCTATATCGCCGGACCGCGTTCCCATAACCAATCCCTCAAGAGGAGTAAATCCCATTGAATGGTCATAAGATTTCCCATTCTTTATTGCAGTAAGGCTAACACCATTTCCAATATGACAGGTTACAAGATTTGTTTCCTTTATTTCTTTGCCGAGTAAGACAGATGCTCGTCTGGAAACGTAGAGGTGGGATGTGCCGTGGAAGCCATATTTACGAACCTTGTAATCCTCATACCATTTATATGGTACAGCGTAAATATAGGACTCTTCTGGCATTGTCTGGTGAAAAGCTGTATCCATCACGGCAATATGGGGTATATCAGGCAGGAGTTCCATAGCAGCCTCAATTCCCATAACGTTTGCCGGATTATGCAATGGCGCAAGATCAGAAAGATCTTTGAATGTCTGAAGAGTTTTTTCATCAATACGAACAGATGAGGTAAACTCTTCTCCACCATGGACGACCCGATGTCCAACTGCATCCATCTCTTTCAGATCTTCCATTACTCCAATCTCCTTATCAGTCAGTACTTCTTTCACTAACTGCATTGCCTCCCTATGGGTAGGACAATTTCTTTTAATTATCACCTCTTCCCTTCCTTTGGGTCTGTGCCGTATGAAAGAATCTCCAATAGTAACCCTCTCCACTATTCCCTTTGCCATTTCAGTCCTTTTATCCCAGTTGTACACAAGATATTTCAGCGAAGAACTACCACAGTTTATAGTAAGTATAATCATTTACCCTCCCACAAAGAGTAACTCTGTAGAAATAGTTGTTTCCCACCAAAGGGTCTAGGGTATATATGACCGAAGACGGGTGACAGGTGATCTAAGATCCAATGAAAAATGAAAATTAAAAAATTCCCACTTTCCCTGGGATTGCCTCGCTTGAGTAGAGCATGAAGATTCACTTGCGACGACATTTCTCACGCAGAGGCGCAAAGAGCGCTCAACGCAATAAACGCGAATAACTCAATAAACTCAATGAACTCAGAACCACTTAATCCATACTCCTTAATTCTTTAATCCTTTGTGTTCTCTGGGTGTTTGTGGTTTTTATTCATGACTTTTTTTGAAGAAGAACTCAATCTCTCTTTCTGCCGTTTTAATCGAATCTGATGCGTGAACAGTATTCTCTGTAACACTCAATCCATAGGTAGCACGGATGGTTCCTTTTCTTGCTTCTTCCGGATTAGTCTTCCCAATTAGAGAACGTGTCTTTTCCACTGCATTATCTCCTTTTAGTTCCATAGCTACTATCCTATTCCTTGTCACATAATCAATCAACTCTTCAAAGAAGGATTTACCTCTGTGGATAGAGTAAAACTCTTCCGCATCATCTCTACTTAAATGAACCATCCTCATATTAACAATATCGAGACCGGCATCTTCAATCTTTTTTATTATCTTCCAGGTCAATCTCCTCTCAACCCCATCAGGTTTGATTAAAAGAAGCGTCCTTTCCATAAGGAAAAGAATATCAGTTGTAAAACCGGGACAAGTGCAAATAAGATGCACTCACCTCACAACTACCAGTTTTCTGGAGATAGTCTTACCACTATGAGTTAAACGGCAAAAGTAGATACCATTTGGTAATCCATCAATGTTAATCGAACTCTGATATTGCCCTGCATTCTGAACCTTATTCACAAGTTTCTTAATCTTTCTTCCAGTGATGTCGAACATCGATAAATTAACTGCTCCTCTTTCAGGAATACTATAGTGTATAGTGGTTCCACAAGACAATGGATTTTCAATCTTTGAAAGATATAAACTAACCAGAGGAATCTCTTCTCCTATACCAGAATAGAAATCATCAATTAGATAAAGATTTCCATTTAATCCTCCAACAGCCACCTCAAGGTATCCGTCCTTATCAATATCACCCAGAGCAGGTGAAGAAGTTATAGAGGTTCCAAGATAAAGATCCCAGAGTAAACTACCATCACCAGAAATGGCGTACAGGTATCCATCGACTGAACCAACTACAATATCAACTGTCCCGTCATTATTTATATCAGCAAGAGCGGGGGAGGATATAACCTCGCCTCCTGTGGGATATAACCAGTATGGACTCCCATCCTCGGCATTTAGAGCATAAACATTACTATCATTGGAGCCAAAAACAACTTCAAGTTTTGAATCCCCATCTATATCACCGAGCGCAGGCGATGAGCGGACATCACCATTGGTCCCAAATTTCCAGAGAAGTGAATCCATCTCCAGCGCATAGAGTGTATCATCATCGGAACCTATCACCAATTCCATTAACGAATCTCCATCAATATCCCCGATAGCAGCGGAAGAGTTAACTTCACCAGATGTCGTGAATGATGTCAAAAGAATACCCTCTACACCATCAAAAAACTTGACTGAATTACCCTGTCCAAAAACAATTTCCATTCTTCCATTTGCATCATATACATCACCAACTGCAGGAGAAGATTTGGTTGGAGTACCATTTATGTGCATCTTTCCAGATGATCCATTTTCACCATTGATTGTACATATGAAATGTCCTACGCCAACAACTTCCAGTTTTCTATCGCTATCGAGATAATTGACAGCAGGAGAACCTGGTACACCGCTTATAATAAAACTATATTCCCAATTGAATAACCCATCCTCACCATTCAACGAAACGATCTTTTTATTGCTGGATGAAGCAACAACCTCCAATTTACCATCACCATCGAGATCACTGGTAGCTGGTGCGCCAAGCACCTTACCACCTGTATTGTAATGCCATAATTCTGAACTATCTGCATTGACTGCATAAAGAGTGCTATCATTGGAACCAATTACGATCTCCAGTGTCCCATCCCCATCTATATCTGCTATAATTGGTGAAGATTCTATTGAATCATTGGTAGAGAATGTCCATAGGACTCGTGATGAGTCCATATCTCCGACGAGGTCGACAAATCCTGAGTTATCCGATAGACGGTGAAAGGATTGCCAGGGTTGAGCGTTATTTGGAAAAAATAGTTTCAGGTTGGTATATCCATAAACTGCCATTACCATAGGTGTATCCGGTGAAGGGCAATGAAAAGACCATTCATTACTTGAAGCAGAAAAATCGTTAACTACTCCAGCAATACCATCGCTACCAGTATCACGCACTTTAATATAGATAGTATCCACTTTATTATAAGAAAGATACTCTACTCCATCAGTAATATCGAGTATTACAGCATTATCAGGATATGGATATTGTTGTTTTTTTGACTCATACCAGTCAAAGAATAAAGGCGATTGCCAGTGTGGGGAACCAATAGGACCGATCACAACACGAACCTCGATATCTAACCGATTAATGTGTGACACTTTATAGGCAATCTTCGAGGTAGGCTGATAGTTCTTTTTATCTGTAGCGTAATACGCATCTCCATAACAGATTGATGAACTCTTCACAGCTTCATAAGTAATCCAGGCGTATCCGCTATCGGCCCACCAGGTATCCCAGGAATTGACTAACCTGAAAGCACCCTTACCATCAGGCGTATCAAGGGAATCATTATAACCAACGAGACAAATGGCATGTCCGCCCCAAATTTTACCCGTAGTGTCTCCTGTGTCATAGATATAGTTAGGTCCAAGGGTATTCAAATAGAATGGATCCCACACAGAAATTCCAATCACTGCGCAGTCATTATCGTTAACCATATGCGCTTTTAACTCATCTATCTTCCCATCCAACCATAAGCTGTCTATGTACAACGCTTGCTCACAGCGGAAGGCTATTGCATCGTTATATCCTCTCTCTTTAGGCCAGGATACAGAGTCTTGACTGGCATAGGAACCAGAAGACATTGGTGCTACGCCAAGGTCAGAAAGGCATTTGAAGGCATCACAGAAATAAGAACCTCCATCAACTCCCCCATTTATCTGGTTGTAGATGAATTTGGGTTGGAACTGATGGTCTGGGTCAGTCATATCCCATCCACCGTGATCTACATACTCCTGATATCCTTTGTAGTAATAGCCGGTAGCCCATGCGGTGCAACTCCCCAGATGTTGCGACCCTACTGGTGGCATTCCATGTGAGTAATCTATAGAGTCAGGTAGCGGTTGTCGTGCAATCTTAAGTTTAGCTTCCTCCATCCAGGGGATCTTGTGGGGATTCACATATTTCAAACCCATCCTGCGTTCTTGAGCACTCAGAGAAAAAATGCTTAGCAAAAAAATACCCAAAATCATTTTAATACGCATAATACCTCCTTATTTGTCAGAAATTTAACCATAAAACAATCAAATACTTTACTTTTCCCTTTGCAGGGCTAAAGCCTTGCCCTACTTCCTTTTTAAGTATAATCAAATATTCTGGAGTGTCAAGCACAAAGTTTGGATTTGGGATTTAGGGATTAGGATTTTGGTAATAAGTCGTGAGTCTAATTTTAGAGTTTATTGGGTTTATCCTATTTAACTATTCAACGACTTAACTAATCGCTTATGCGATTAATTAGAATGGATTGGCAAAATTTAAATACACTATCCCTCTATAATCAGCACCCAAATCCTCTATAGCTCTAGCATAGTCCAATCGAACGACTCCTATGGGAGTAGTATAACCCAAACCAAAACCTACTCCAAACTTTAGGTTTTTGAGAGAAATATCTGAATAATCCATCCATAGGTTCCCAATATCAGTGAATATAGTAGCACGTATATTCCTATATATAGGTATCCTGAATTCAAGGTTAAAAAGTAACTGGTCAAGACCGCTCCTTTTCCCTCTACTGTCAGGAGCCCCAATAGAAGCCTCTTCAAAACCTCTCATAGTCCCGTATCCTCCCATCTCCAGTCGGACATCCGTGCTTATCTCATCCGGCTCTTCGCGGGAGTGGGTAAGAATTAACACCGCTCGTAAGGCTAACACAATCCTATAGGGTAAGGGGCGATATGATGCAAAATCTAACTTTACTCTATCGAAATGATTATCACCACCGAGAAATCCCCCTGCATATTCAATTTGTGACAGGAATCGTGAACCCTTCCGCGGAACTATGATGTTGTCCCTTCCCTCATAAAAATATCGCGTACTCAATCTATTAGTTATACTGGGCGCCTCCTCGATTGTTGCCCTCCTGAAGTCATAAAGGAAGGATATTCGAGAGTAAAGATTGATATCTCTCTGAAGGACAATGTCGAGAGATAGATCAAATTCGCTGTATTCTCTGGTATATACTCGTTTCAGCGCTGGAGAGGCGACAAGGCTGAATCCCGAATTTAAAAGATATGACTCCCTGTATGTCATTCTAATATCTTCTTCCCTATAGGGCAGTCTAATATCATTCCAGTGTTTAAATTCAGGACTTGCCCTCAAGGATATGTCAATCAACAACCTCTGAAGATTTCCAAAGAGATTTAGATGACCCCAACGAAACAAGAATAATCCTTTGTTTGGGGATTCATACCCAAAACCAAAGTTTATGAGTCTTGGTTTTTCTTCCTTGAATATGAACGAAAGGTTAACGGAGTCCTCCTTCACTTTTTGTTCTTGAACATTTACATCAGAAAACAACTCCGTCCTATACAATCTGCTCTGCGATTCATATACACGAGAAGGACGATGGAGATCGCCTTCATTAATTCTCATCTCACGCTTGACTACATCTCTTCGAATCCCCTTTAAGCCTTTGAATTTAATCCTTCTAACCCAAACCTTTTCGCCTTCTTTTATCTCAACATTCAATAATACTCTTTTGGCCGGATCTGAAATATTTTGAATGGTTTTACGAACCCTGATCTCCGCATTTGTATATCCCTTTTCTGCGTATTCATTTGAAAGAGAGTATTCTCCTGTTCCAATAACGGCCTCATCGTAGTAATCCCCTTCATTGATAGATAGAATCTTCCCGACTTTTTCATCAGAAAATAGTGTATTCCCCTCAATTTCTATACTATCAATCTTGCTTCTAAACCCTTCAAAAATGTGGTAGGTCATCCTGATTTCATTAAGTTCTTTTAAAAACTCTCCCTCTCTTTTCTTTACCCGCATATCAAAAAAACCTTTGCTCCGGTAAAAACTCACTATTCGTTTCGCCCCCTCCCTCGCAAATCTCTCTATATACGGATCACCTTTCTTTATGAGAAAGAGTTCCTTTAATTTCTTATCAGATATAGAGTTGTTGCCTTCAAACTCTATCTCTTTAATTCTGATTTCCTCGGTTATCTTTAGCTGCTTCATACAACCGGAAAGGAGCAAGAGGATTATGAGGAAAGGTGGGAAGGTCGGCCCTAATATTTTACTATCTGCAGGGGCAGGCCTCGCGTCTGTCCTCTTATTTTGGGCGAGCGCGCGCCCCGTGCGATAATATGCAAGCATCATAACTTATGATTATGAGTGCACAACCTTACAAAATATGCACCTGGTTGAGAGTAATCATAGTTTTTCAATCTTTTGGAACGGTTATGATATTCCTCATTCATGACTTATTCTTTCAGGGTTCAATACATGGATTCCCTACGACTTTCAATTGTCTGTAAAAAGTCACTTTGACACATTATTGACTACCTTGAAAGCACAACACCGAGAGCTATGGAATTGAGTTTTATCTCGGGTTTATCCGCTCGTGAAAGCATTACGACCGGCTTTGTTGTCCCAAGTATTGCGCCTGCTGCCATAGCCCTACCAAAATGCATAAGTGCCTTTGCCACACTGTTACCTGTAGTAATATCAGGAACAAGGATAAGATCCACATTTCCGCATACAGGGCCACTTATTCCCTTCACCTGACAGGCATAGTCTGATACCATGAGATCGAATGCAAGGGGGCCATCAACTACACATTTAGGGATCTGCCCCCTTTTTGCTGCTTTCTCTATTATAGCAGCATCGATGGTATTTTCTATCTTCGGATTTACTGCTTCGGTAGCAGAGAGGATTCCCACCCGTGGTTTCTCAATTCCCAGTGAATGCATAAAATTAACACCATTCTTGAGTATAGAAATCTTTTCATCGAGAGTAGGCGAGATACACATACCGCCATCAGTTATAGCAAGGAGTCTATCCAGCTCTGGTATATCCAGGATGACAATATGGCTCAATAATGGAGAACTCTTCAAGCCGTACTCGTCGCTTAAGACTGGTTTTAAAAAATGCGAAGTAGAGATAGACCCCTTAAGCAGAATATCGCCTTTCCCTTCTGAAACCATTTTAACAGCTTTTATAGCAACATCTCCTGGGTCTTTTTCTCCTATCACCTCATCTTCTTTAATCTCTGGAAATTTACTCTTTAGTTCCGGGTCACCCACAAAGATTGGTTTAATCATTCCCTTCTCTCGCGCCATCAGGGCTGCCCTGACTTCGCTCTCCTTATAAGACCCTGCTATAACACACCTCTTTGGACCCGTTTCCTCTGCCTCTTTAATTATATCCTTGATTGACTTAAATGGTTTCATTTCAAATCAACCCTCTTTTTTATATCTCGCAAAGACGCAAAGAATGCCAATATGTATTTATACTTGTTCATACATGTATTCTAATTTAACCCTTCTTTTTGTCAATAAGTAAAAAAAAGCCCCCATAAAGGGGGCTTTTCTTTTTTAAAGGTGTAGCTATCTGATAACTACCATCTTGTTGCTCAGTGTCTTATCACCAGCCTTCAGGTGATAGAAGTAAACACCATTTGCTACCTTAGCATTCCATCTCACCGTGTGGAGACCACCATCGCGGACACCATTAACAAGATTCTTAATAAGTCTTCCGGTGTTATCATAGATATCGAGTGAAACGGTCATCCTTCCTGGCAAGGAGAATCTTATCGAAGCTTCATTGGTAATAAGACCTACAGGTAGAAGCTTGACAACCTTCTCTGGGTCGATCGTCCTATCACTGATACCTGAAGTATATCCAAACCAGCCAAGGACATCCTCTACAAGAGAATCCACGGCAACCCGGTCAATCTCAGTAGAATCAGCGGGGTTGACGATGTAGTCAAATGGATAGAAGTCGCCAAAGACCTTGTATGTGCCCGAGGGCCCGGTCCAGCGGTAAGATACAATCTGACCACCCATAGCGAACATATTATTCACAGCAGTAGCGTTTAGTGAGTCAAATTGACCTATCCAGGGCTGATCAGGTAATACATAAACTGCACTGCCGGTCTGATACCCAATGTCCATGAACATATCACCAATAACAGCATCCATTGGATCTCCATAAAGTAACACGCCAGCTCCAGCTACATCGCCGTCATCATACATTCCGTGGATACCGAGATAGTTTCTTACCCAGTGCCCCATCGGTACCCCCTGCTGACCATAACCAGGGCAGATGCCGAGTCCATAACCCAGATCCTCGTCTGAGACCCAGAAATTACCACCATTATCAAGGAGTGTCTTTATAGCAATAGAATCGGAATGGAGAACTCCGTAACCACCCAGACCATAGTTCGCACCTGGACCTAAGGCCAAGCATCCCCAGTCTCTCCATACGACTGTATTGTAGAAACCTATTACTGCGTCATCCGGGTAATTACCTTCTGCTGCAACATCCCAGACATCACAGTAATCTACCCAATACTCAGGTAGGATATTAGCAGGGTCATCGTCGTTTATAACATAGAGGAAGTCACCGGCTTCACCTGTTTTGATTTCATAAGTAAATGTAGCACTTGTGTCAGCAAGACCAGGGTCGTCCTTTCCAACAACATAGTAGTCAACAATATCACCCACACCTACTCCCGGTATATCTATCTCCCAGATTCCTTCCGCAATTGTTCCAGATACGGGAGTATTATCTGATATCATTGTATAGCCACCACCATTTACCTGGTAGTAGAGCTCCATCATTATTACAGCACTGGAATCAGGACCGAAATCATATCCATATATACTCACTGTTCGGTCACCTGTATCATAGGAATTTGGCAGGTTCTCTGCTACTACTTTAGGTGGGGCATTTGTATAAGCCTTTACATAAGCCCTCATTCCAAGAGCAATAGCCTCATTATCACTAGAGTAATAATAGCAGAACCAACCACCAGCACCACCTGCTCCATCTGCATTATACTGGTAGGTATGGACATCGATTATAGCAGGCCTAGGAATCCAGCTTTCACCGAGACTTGCTATAGTATCAAGAACATTTACTCCGCTATAACCACAGAAAAAGACGTTATCCTCTACATCAACACCCGGGTCAATATCAACTGTATCCCAGACCATGTTAGGAGGACCAGTACTTGAACCACTCCATAAGAGTGTCCCAAGAGGAGTGGGAGCGCTACCATCATACTCCTCAACTCCCGGGTAGGTAGCTAAATTTGCTGCAGGATTGTGCAATGCTGCAAAAACATCTAAAGGGGCACCCTCAGCACCCGTTGTAGTGCAGTAACTCATCCAGATAAATGCAACGAGAGAACACTTTGCTGGTGGCTGGAACCATACAGCAAATGTATCTTCTGCTGGTCTCGGAAGATAGTAAGCCCAGTTCTCTGAATCATACTGGATGATATAGTTCGCATCACCTATGCCACCAGCTTTGGAACCAAAACCCGAATGTAGAGTCATCGGTGTCTTACCCAAATGATACTCACTTGGTGCGTTTCCAACAGAGGGTCTAAGCTCAATTAACCCACCATGAGCAGCCCACAGACCAACTGCTACCACTAATGAGAGCAACAGTAACTTACGCATCATTCAACCTCCTTGTTTAAAATTTTTACAGTAAGTCCTCCAGTTTTTCCTGGAGATCCCTTTCAAAGGTTTCTGACTCTGGATCGAAGTAATCCACTAAAGTAGGGTCTAATTTCCAGAGTTCCCACATGCAATTATAAAAAAATCCGTAATAGAAGTAACTCTGCGCCAGTAGAATTCGTACATTCCTTGTCGTAATAGCAGGGTCTATATAGTTCGGAATCTCAAGGGTATCAGTTCGTAAGGAACCTTCTTCACCATAATATTCCAGAACAGCCTTTGCATAGATTACCGCGTCCAATAGTTCCTTTTGCTTTCTCTCCTCTTTTTCAATCTGTGCCATCTTTCCTTGAATCTGCGCGGTCTGAGCATATCCGGCAAGCGCAAGCGCCAGAACTTTTGAAATCTCTCCGTCGAAATAAGCATAGTCGATCTCAAATCGATCACCAGGTCCAGGTAGATATAAGTTGCCACCGCTTTTAGTAACATTGGTCACAACAGTATTATCGGTGATCCTCTTAATCTCTAAATCCTGCTCTGAAGCTGTGCTTGCTGTGTCAGGTACAAAGTGAACCGTAGGCTCAAGAACTCCAAGGATAGGAATGTTATCAGGATCAACACCTAATCCAAAGAGAGTGGAATCAGGAGTTATCCACCCCCAGTAGACATCGCCTTTCTGAACCTCTACTATCGGCGAACCCCCCTCCAGGGTTGGAACAAAACCGAAGGAAGACCTTGCCATAGTAAAGCGGCTCGCATCCTCTGAGCCCAACTGCATATTAGAGAAACCAAGGCCCACATATACAGATGAGTTTGATGCATCTAACTTAACAGCGGAGTCGAATCTGGCATAGGCAAGCTCATAATCACCATCATTGTAGGCTTCCCAACCCTTCGCGATAAATCTCTGGATAATACCCTCTTTATCCGTAGGATAGGGTCCTAACGGCTCATCAAACTTCTCCTCACAGCCTAAAAGCAAAAGCAACAAAAGGATTGAAATTAATATTATCTTTTTCACTTCCGACCTCCTTATCTTACAAGAACAATCTTCTTGGTAAGGCTCTTACCGGATGCACTAAGCCGGTAGAAATATATACCATTTCCGACCATTATATCATTATCTGTTCGAGTATCCCACCTGAGAGTGTAGACACCTGGATTAACTATACCATCCACCAGGGTCTTTACCCTTTGTCCCAATGCATTGTAGACATCGATTCTCACATTTCCCTTTTCCGGTATCGCATATCTTATATCGAATGGATTAAGTGTGCTTGTTGTAAGCTCGAAGGTTACTGGTATATCAGTAACAAGATCCCCTTCCATCGCTTTATACTCACCTAAGGTGTTAATCTCTGCTTCAATAGCATCACCCTTCCTAACGGAGGGTATCTCTACCCAGCTATCACCTTCCTTTCGGTATATAGAAAGTTTCTTCGATTTCATGTTAGATACATCTATAGTCAAGTGTGCATCTACGTTCAGATTCACTCCGGGACCAACATAGTAGCTATTCCCTGTGTTACATGCCGTAACGTGATATGATTTATTGAGCGCATTTGCTGGTATATCTACCCTGAATGAATTATCAGAAGAAGCTATATATCCACCATATTTCCCAATTGCCTTAACAGTTAAGTCAATATCTTTCTCGTATTTATTCCCGCTAATATCTTCGGACTTGAGGTGTATAGCTTCAGAAATATCACCCGCTGGAAGAACTATATCTCCATAATATACCCTGTATCCTTCGGCTGAAGAAGCATCCAGGAGGGACATCTCTAAAGTATCTGCGCCAAAGATTACATAAGCACCTTCTTCGCCTGCATCGCATAATCTTTCAGTTCCTGTGTAGTAATACATTCTGACGAATCGGTCTGCAAGTGGACTCTGAAGTAGCCCAATCATATCAGTGGTATCAACAGTCTGGTCAAGACTTAAGTTATAGTAGGCAAAAGATGGACTCGTTCCTCTATTGGATATTACTTCAACAAGCAGATCAAAGGAATCAATCCCTGCAGTTCTCAAATCAATCTCATGGATATTCCTTGCAATATTGCTAAACTCCGAAGCCTCTACTTCTATAGGTGCATTAGCACTATCTCCAGCATATCCAACGATAAAGAGATTAAAATCATTATTGTCGTTTCCGCTAAAGATTAGAGGATTTGTAAAGTCATATATTCGTATCGGCTTAGCACTGTAGTATAACTGAGCTGCCTCTGCTATACTGCCATCGGGTATAGCATCTACCGTAAAGCTAATATCCTTAATATGAACTAAATTGTTCATATAACATGAGATACCCCAATCCTCAAAGGCATCAACGAAATTCCCCGGTGTTCTACCAACAAGGATAGAATCAATCGCTTCTCTTCCCTGAAGCAGACGGGTCTTATATAAACCACTTTGCGGATTAAAGAACTGACCTTCGGCAGTATTCAATTCATCAAGGATTTCATCTCCAAATAAATCCCGGAGATATTGAATCCATATATATTGAAGAGTTCGAGCGCTCAGGAGATTTGCTGAAGAAAAATTAACCCCATATTCAACACTGTCAGCCCCAAGAGTTGTAAGATATATTCCGAATCCTTCATACCCCCTAACAATCCAGGGATCTTCATCCAAGTCATAATTCCACTCAATCATGCTGGTTAGCTCTCGTGCGATATCTTCCTTTACATCATCAGGACCAGACAACCATCCAACCACGTCGTCTACATCTACATAGATTATTTCCATCCCATTTGAATTCGTTGCTAAAGTATCTTCGTTCGTTGGATCGAAGAAACAGGAAGATTCATCTTCTCCATCCTCATACACATCAAGGAGAACAACATCTAAAAGGCTATCTCCATCTACATCAGGGATAGGACCTATCCCATCGGTAAGGAGTTCAAGGACTCCTTTTGTGGTATCTGATGGTACAGCATCCTCAAAATAGGCATCTACTTCTGCGATTGTAGCTGAATCGATTGGATAGGGCTCTATACCTTCATTATCCTCAAACCAGTTGCTGCCACCATCCACTGAAAAATACATACCGTTGTGATTGCCAACTATAATTGTATCAGGCTCAATCACGGTTATAGCGCCGCAAACCTTGACCTGGTTCATAACACCATAGTCAAGGAATCCATTGTTCATCTGTGTCCAACTACTACCATCATATTTATACGGGAATGAATCAGTCGCTGCATACACCACGCCATTTACATCAACATAGATATCATTTATGGATGGTATAGTGTCTGTTATGTTATCCCAACTATCACCCTGGTTGTTACTGGTATATACAAGGTCATGAGATGCGGCAACCATATAGTTACCGGTTAAATCCGTCTCAAGTTTGAACCACTCATCCTCCACATCAAGGGATTTCACCCATTCATTTCCGTCAAAGGAATAAATCCCGAGAGGCGTACCAGCATATACATAATCAATCGAATCAGGATGTGGAGCTAATGAATAAACCGAAGGTTCGGCATAAAAATCATCAATCCAGTATGGCTCGTTACTGGAACCAAAGGATTCAGTAGAGAAAACCGCTTCTGAAATTGCATCCCCTGCCTCGTAAAGTTCTATAGTATCAAGAGTGGAAAGATTACCACTCAATGAATCAAAGGTGTTAATAATCCCAATTCCATTTTCATATTCTAATACAAATTTCAACTCATTAAACATAAACCCGGCAACTCCGGATCCATCAATTGCTACCCATCCGTCCTCAGGTGTATAGTAGCTCATCTCGCCATAACGATATGCAACCTTTATTCCCAATCCATGGTTCTTGATTTCTATCATACCACTATGATGGAGGGGTAGAAATTGGAACCCACACACGAGGTAATCCAGGTCGGGAAGTCCATACCTTGCTGAGACAACATCACCACCCACAGCAGAAGAATGGATCAAGAGGGAATAATCACCATTGTAAGCATTCAAGGTATCCAGACGAACAAAGTTATATTCATCCTCTTCTCCACTCTGCGTCCATCCCTCTGGAAGGAAATCAAGATTGCCTGGATCTGCATCTTCAAAATCCTGATCCTCTTCAATGCGAGGTAGAATTTCCCAGTTATCAAATGGAGATGTACCTTTTGATTTTTGATAAACACCATCATAAGCGGCAGCAAAATATTTATTCAAGAAGAACCCTGGAGAAGTCTGATTAACCGGACTTAAAACAGCATCTAAAATGTTAGAGTTAAGTTGATCATACTTAACATCCTTCCAGCTCCCTCCTCCATTAGCTGACTGATATACTCCAGCTTCCGTTGCAGCAACTAAGTAATGAATATTCAAGGCATCATGAAAATGAAAAGAATTTACAACCTTACGACTGACCCCTGTTCCATTGAGAACCCATGGAGACCCAAAATTACTCTTCAAATATAATTCTTCAGTCGCGAAGAGAGAATCATCAATAATGGCATACTCAAGGGGCATATCAAACTCATTGAATTGAGCAACTATGGAGTGATTAATAGGATCAAATCCAAGAGCTCTTGAAGGAAGTTCAACCTCTTTACCCCAGATTACAACATCACCATCAACATTCAACGCCCTCACATTAATCTCTCGGTATATCTGGAAAAATCCCTGATCCTGCGTCCAGATAGTTGCTCCATCATTTAAATTGACCTGTGCTATTACTAATACCGGGATTAGGATTAATACCGCCATTTTCAGTTTCATCTACAACCTCCTTTATAGTCCCAGGACTACTGAGATGCGATGTATTGCTGGCATCCTATTCCCATATGAATAAGAGTAACCTACTTCAAATCCCCCAAGAGTCGTCGCCTGAGCTATACCTACCCCAAAGTTAAAAGCACCCACATCGTCTTTTTCTTCGATACCAACTCTATATTGATAACCTACCCTTAACTTCAGTATATCAAGTAGAGAAAGTTCGCTCCCTATTGCATAACGTTCCAAATTATCGCTGGGGTGAATCAGATCTACAGCTACCATTGCACTCAATTGCTCAACCTCGTAGACAGTCATCGCTAACCCACCGCGGAAGATAATCGGGAGAGGATATGATTCGAATTCTTCTTCAGGATTAACAACTACACCATCCTCATAGTCTGGGTATCTGCCAGTCAGTCTCACATCTGGACCAAAGTGCTGTATTGAAAGACCAATAGTCAAATCACGAAATCCCGTCTTATAATAACCACCAACATCCATAGCAAATCCATTAACATCGTGGGAATTTCTATATTCGTCAGGATAATCCTCCCTGACCATCTTTATATTAATGCCGAAAGCAAAGTCATTTGTAAGAAAACGTGCATAGGAGATACCTGTCTGAAATGCTCTATAATCAACATAGGTGTCAGTGCCCGATGGCTCTTCTGCAGTCACTTCCTCCCACTCGCCACTTGAAAGCCCAGAATAAAAGAATCCAAATACACCTGCAAAGCCTAATGTTTGAGTAATAGCAACAGAATTCAAACCGATACCAGCCCAGAGATTCACTCTATCCACCAGGATTGATGTCCCCATTGACATGGCTATCCCTGCGGGATTCCAGAATATAGCTTCAGCATCATTTCCAACAGCAGCAAAAGCCTGTGCCATCCCCATAGAGTGCGTTCCGATTCCAACATTAAGAAACTTTGCACCGACTGAACCAACTTTAGCGACTTGGCCAAAAAGGAGTAAAGGAACTACAAATAAAACTATTAGTAATCTCTTCATTCTCTCCCCCTCATCTCATTATTAGCAACTTGCCTATCTTCGAATCAATAACTTCAGTACCAGCAGCATTTGACTGCTCTATCTTATATACATACAATCCGCTCGATGCCTTGATACCACTATCGCATACAAGGTCCCAATCCTCATCACCAGATACTCCGATGTGCAGAATCTCCTTTACTAAATCACCACTCAATGTGAATATCTTTATCCTGCAGTTTTGTGGTAAATACATGAACTTCATTTTATCTTCGTACCGTGATTCCCATGATGCAGAACCATAATATGGATTGGGAACAACCTGGACTGAATCAAGTGAACTTCCAAGTGGAGAACCTACATAAAGTGGCATTTCTGCACCCCCGGCATCCTTCATATAATTCGACTTACCACTCTCTAATCCTTCTGTATCAAAGGCAGTCACAGCATAATAATAAGGAATCCCGAGAATGACATCCGGATCTGTATAATTCCTCTGTATATTTCCCTCTGCAACAGTGTATGAAGCCAGCAATTCCCAGTTACCTGGCCTCCACGGACTCCTGAATACCCTGTATCCAGCAAAGTCTATCATAGTAGATATAGGATCAGGTGTCACCTCAGCTATATTGGACCAAATAAGAGATACAACACCTTCACTTGCAGAATAGTGAAGCTCTGGAACCGCTGGAGGAACAGGAACTACCCAGTGAAAGTCTTCACCTGGAGCAGAAGGATGAATCGGATCTGAGGAAACAGAACCCATGTAATAGGCATCAAGTGCATAGTCCGCCACCTGTCTTGCTCCTAACCTCTCACCAGTTCCATAAAACTCATCGGTTCCACCATTTAGACCATAACCCACACCTGAAACAAAGACAAGCTTTAAAGTATCATATGGCTCTACTATATAAGGACCAACCGTCTGTAAGAAACGATAATCAAAAGTACTTGCACCAACATCATATGGTGTTGGTAAAAACTTATAACCGAGAGACATGGAATGATTGGCAGTCATATAATCATACTTATTCACATCGGTTCCAGGGTCATTATTCCAGTTCCACCACTGATGAGTTGTTACCCTTGGATACCTTGCTGGATTCCCTTCTTCATCTACCCTGTATATATCATTTCCCTTGGGAGGTCCGTAGATAAATCTTCCAAAGATATATCCGGGACACTGGCCATATTCGCCCTCATCATCTCCTGGCTCTGCAGGGTTATCATCATCATAGATATATGACATATTCCTTGGAATCCAGATTGTGTCTCCTACTAAAAGGTTCTCATTCCCATCATCTCCGTATACCTGCCACTGATCAGGCACTCCATCACCACCCTCTGCTGCACCTTCCTGTGTTATTGCATAGTTATCACTGGGAGATGGATGAGAAGAGAATGATGCCCATTCACCTTCTGTATATCCATCAAATGATACCATATCATCGAGATTAGCATCGACAGGATCTGCTGAGCATAAATCTGAATCCCAGCACCATCCACAATAGAGATTCAATTCACTTTCGGCGGCCGCAACATCGGATTTTGATTTATCCCAGATGAGGTAGAATTCATAAGCAATAAAATCTCCATATTCAGGCATGGACCATTGAAATGCTCTCTGCTCCACATGTATTCCTAATGCCTTACCCTCGTTTAAGGTTCCCCAATCGTTATATGTGGATATTATATCCCACTGAGAGACCCCAGGGCCAACCCAGGACCAGGAATTGTCATCCGGTGTAAGTTCGTAGTTTCCGTAATCAGCATGGCTGACATATGGAGTTCCTCCTATCTCAGCGCCAAACCAGAACCTGCCTTCCCATTGATAGAAATAACCAAATCCACCGGGGTAGTCAAAGGAAGGATTACCAGTTGTCTCTGCATTCGGATCTCCAAATTGCCCACGGTTCGATTCAACCGTCCACATCCCTCCAATAGTGTGGGGCCTGAACTCAGGTTGATCCGCTTTTGTGTTATATTCTATCTTTGATGCTCCAAAAAGAGAAATCCCGAATACCATAAGTCCTATCAATATTGTAGCCTTCTTCATTGATTACACCTCCTTACCATTTAACAGAAAGTCCAAATCGCATATACCTCTTTGCACTGAAAACCCTGGGGTCACCATAGGAACCCCCTGGATCTCCATAGGCACTATACCAGCTTTCATAATCATAAAAGTCCAAATAATACCTGTTTATATTCTCACGATTGAATAGATGGTAGACATCTCCGAATAAACCGAGTTTTAACTGTCCAAGTTCAAAGTTCTTGTAAAACCTCATATCCGTTCTTAGGGTATATGGAAGCCTCTCTGTATTGATTAACTGTTCTCTCGTCTTTGCAGGAGGAGACCATGGCAATCCGCTACCAAAGGTTACTGTGAAATTAACACCAAAGTTACCAAGACCGGGAACACCAAAGAGTTCTTCTCCCTCAGGTGCTTGGATACCAAGATCTGCGGTTATATTATGCCTCTCATCCCAGTCAAGATAATGCTCCTCCGCAGGAACAACCCAGTTAGCCCAGATGAAATCATAGTTCTGCCTCGTCGAGGAAGATTTACCCCTGGCAACACCAAATGTATAAGCTATATCCCAGCTCATCCACGCAGGTATCCCACCTCTCCTCTTTGAGAACTTAATCTCTAAACCTCTCGCACTCCCATAATCGGAATTCCTGTATCTCGTATAATAATCTGCTGGAGTGTAGAAGATCTGCTCGGTATCCGAAAGACCCGCTATATCTTTCATATATGCGGTAACATCTATCAATATCTCATCATTGAATGCATGCTGGATACCAAATTCGTAGGAAACCGTCTTCTCCGGCTCCATATTGGGGTTCCCAACCATCGGGAAAGCACCACTGAAGTCATAGTTTATATTCCTGAATAGAATAAACATAGGTGGTATCTGGAAGTAATGTCCATAGGTGAAGTGGAGCTTGTCATATTCACTGATGGGAAAGGAGAATCCAATCCTTGGACTGATTGCCCATTTACGGCCTGCTTGAAGAGGATCTTTGATTACACCTCCCGAAGTTATATCATATACTGGATCATATTTATCACCAGGAATATTTTGGGAGTTTGCATTAAAGAAATCAAACCGAAGTCCAGCATTCAGGACAAATTGCTCCTGTTCAAGCTTATCCTGGATGTATGCTGCAAATTTATAGGGATTACTCTTAACCCAATCCATATATACATTACCACCTGAAGCCATATCTGCTCCATAATCAAAGAGTTCATAATACTTCCCGGAAACTCCAAACTTTAATTCATGAATCCTGCTTATCTGTGCTATTAAATCCCATCTGCCAGTCCATGTCTCCTTTTTATCATATCCCCAGCATAATCGGTAGTACCCCTGGGTGTAGAAATTATCATAATTTGTAGCCCTGGTATAGGGATATAGCGCTAGATCAGGCCAGTCAAAGCCCCTCTCAACGCCGTTTATCTCCACATCCCTATCATTATCATCATCGCGAAAGTCATCTATTCCGTCTTTATCAAGTTCGTCAATCACACCATCCACATTTATATCATAACTCCCATCCTCAAACACATTATATAATAGGTCTGTTGTATAGTTATTAAACTTGAATTCATGGAATATCTTTGGATTAATCGCATGGGTGAAATCTAAACCATAAGAATAACTCATTGCTTCGAGTTTATAGCGATTCTCGGAAAGAAATTTCCATTGTGGATTATAACTCCAGTATTCACTCCAGTCCACTAAACCGTGAATCTCGAGCTTGAATGCCTGAGAGGGTTTGAAGGTCAATTTCCCAGTGTACGCTTGTTCCGAACCCTGACCATTTGGATGATGTCCTTCGTCTTTAGAATATTCTCCACCCGCAAAGAATCTCAATTTCTTACCCCATATAGGACTACTAACTGTGAAATCGACTCTCTTCATCTTCTCAGGACGCCAGTTCGCAGCTACGAGGGTATCCGTCGCAACTATGGACTTAAATGCACCAGTTCCACGCTCCTTATATGTAACTCTATCAAAGGCTTGTTCGTAATAGACGATCTTACCATCGGCTGTTGTATCAGCATATTCAGTTGGCGTTTCAGAGGTTTTTGCTGTTATAAAGGTTGTATCGTTCTCTTCGTTAGTATCAATAAACCTCTGAAGTCCTCCTATCCCGAAGGCATCATTGGTTCTTGCCTTTACAGTGAAATGAAACCTTGAACCGCCAGCCTTTGTTACAACGTTAACCACTCCTGACTGAGCGCTACCATATTCCGCGCCAAATCCACCTGTGTAGACAGTAGTCTCCTGAACCGACTCCTGAGGAATATGAGAATCGAATCCACCTGTCATAGGATCCACCATCTCCACACCATCAACCACATAAATGATTTCTGTATCTCTTCCACCACGTACATACTGATAACCTGCCTGTGTAATTATGCCGGCCTGTCTTCCTACAACACCTTCAACCGTGTTGACAGGAGTGGCTTCCATATCCTCTGCAGAGATGATAGCAACCGAAGTAGTTACATCCTTCTTGATGATCGGCCTCTTTGCCCTAACTATCACACCTTTAACAGCAATAGCCTCGGACTCCAGTGGAAACTCAAGAGTCCGCGTAAGATCAGTCTCTACTCTCACATCCGTTATCGTTACGTCTCGATAACCCATCATCCTGGCGGTTACAATATACTTTCCAGGTGAAACGTTAAGAATGAGAAAGTAACCGTCCGGGTCCGTTGCAGCACCCATAGTCGTTCCCTCAATGATAACATTAACGCCGGGTAAGGCTTCTCCAGTACTTGCATCATAAACCCGACCTACAATCTTTCCCGTCGTTGCTCCAAATAATGATACTGCAAGGACACACATCAACAGCAGTATAAACTTACGCATAGAACACCCCCCTTATTTAGGTTTTCCTTTTTATGTCTTTTGACAAGCAATAAACTACATGAATAGCATTCTATATATATTTTTTGTGACCCTCAACTTTTATAATTCCCTCCTCAATTATAAATTTAAGATCTACTAACTTCTATTTAATCCTATAGTGGAAAAATTCTCTTTTGTCAAGAGTTTTTTTTATATTTTTTTGTTGCAAGGAGTTCCCTGAACTCATCGGGATAAGGAGAAAGGGCAAGTGCGTCCTTACGAGTAATCAAGTCCTTTCCCAACAGTTCTATCAAAGACCCATTAAAGGTTTTCATCCCCTCTTTTGTTCTCGTCTGCATAATAGAATACAGTTGATGAGTCTTCTCTTCTCTTATCAATTTCCTCACTGCCGCTATTGATACCAGAATCTCCACCACAGGTATAACACCCGTTCCTTTTGCACTATGGATGAGGTTTTGAGAAACGACACCGAGTAAGTTGGCAGACAATTGGAGTCTAACCTGCCTACGTTGGTAAGGAGGAAATATGTTTATTATGCGGTCGATTGTCTGGACAGCATTCTTCGTGTGGAGTGTGGAGAGCACAAGATGACCTGTCTCAGCCGCTGTGATTGTTTTCCTGATTGAATCCCTATCCCTCATCTCTCCGACTACAATTACGTCTGGATCCTGACGCAAAGAATACTTAATCGCAGAAGAAAAGGAATGCGTATCCATACCAACTCCTCTCTGATCAATAATGGCTTTCTTATCCTCATAGATAAACTCAACAGGATCCTCTACTGTGATAATATGACACGTATCTCTCTTATTCCTGTAATCTACCATTGCAGCAATTGTGGTGGATTTTCCACAACCAGATGGACCGGTAACCAAAACCATGCCTCGAGGTTTCATTGCGAAATCTTTTAGAATCGGAGGAAGATTTAAATCATCAATATCGGGGATTCTCCTTGGAATTAAACGGAAAACAATCCCAACGGTTCTTCTTTGCGAAAACATATTTACTCTGAAACGGGAAAGTCCAGGAACATTCACAGCAAGATCCATCTCTTTATTTTTCTCAAACTGTTCCATCTGCTGGCGAGACATAACAGATTCAGCAACGCTTTCGATATCGTCCGCCGTAAGAGCATTGTATTTTTCTAACCTGACCAGATCACGGTTTATCCTCATGACCGGGACGGACCCTTGCTTCAGGATGAGATCCGAGGCGCCCCTTTCCTTCATTACACTAAGAAGGTCACCTATATTCATACCAACCTTACCCTCTGGCCAGGGATGATTCGAAGACCCTGGGATTGGAAGCCTTAGACAGAGCTTCCTCATAATCCACATATCCCCTGAGATAGAGTTCTTTTAAGGAATCGTCCAGCAGTTTCATACCGTACTTACCACCTGATTTGATCATATTGTAGATCTGCTCCACTTTCCCTTCACGTATTGCATTACTAACGCCTTTAGTACCAATAAGAATTTCAAATGCAGCCACTCTCCCGGAACCATCAGAACGACGGAGCAGGGTCTGAGAAACCACAGCCCGAATTGTAGATGCGAACTGCAACCGTATCTGATGCTGGTGCTCAGGTTCAAAGACATCTACAATCCTGTCAACTGTCTGCGGCGCATCCGGTGTATGAAGAGTGGCGAAAACTAAGGCTCCCATCTCCGCTGCATTAAGAGCCAGAGATATTGTCTCCTTATCTCTCATCTCTCCGACCACAATCACATCAGGATTCTGCCTCACTACCCTTTTTAAGGCTTCTTCAAAGGATTTGGTATCCACTCCTATTGCACGCTGCTCAATTAAACTCTTCTTGTCTTCAAATACATACTCAATGGGATCCTCAATTGTGATAATATGTTTCTTCTCTTCACGGTTTACTTCCTCTATCATAGCCGCAAGTGTCGTAGATTTTCCTACTCCAGTTGGCCCAGTGACCAGCACAAATCCCTGAGTGTATAAAGCAATTTCCTTTAGTATTTCCGGCAGCCCCCATTCATCTATTGTCTTTATTTCAAGAGGGATCACCCTAACAGCTACTCCAACCTTGCCTCTCTGAAGAAAAACATTCATCCTGAAACGAGCAATATCATCAAGCTCATAGGAAATATCAAACTCCAGTTCTCTTTTGAAACGTGCCTTTTGTTCCTCTGTCATTATCGGAAAGACAAGGTCCTTCACTTCTTCCGAATCGAAGGGTTCATATTCCTTTAATCTCTTAAGCTTACCCTGGACTCTTATCACAGGTGATTCATCTACCTTGAGGTGAAGATCAGAACCTCCCTTTTCCACTACCTCTATTAAGTATTTATCAATTCCAGCAGCCATCTATATAACCTATCTTTTACCACAAAAACACCAAGAACACAAAGTAGACCTCAAAGGGACCAAGGGATTTTTCTCGAAACCCCGAAACCTAAAATCTAGTTCTCTCTTTGTTTTCTCTGTGACCTCTGTATCTTTGTGGCGATTGGTATTTACCATATAAATTATCTCATCATTATACACCCGAAAGGATTCGAACCTTCAACCTTCCCGGCCGGAGCGGGACGCTCTATCCATTGAGCTACGGGTGCTCACTTCGATTCAAAATTCGCTTTTTCAATTTCCTTCCTGAGTTTCCTTGGTGGCTTATAGGAAGGGACCCATCTATCCTGTATCTTTACTTCTTTCATAGTTTTGGGATTCCTTCCAATTCTACCTTTCCTGAATTTGTTCTCAAAGACTCCAAAACCCCTTAGTTCGAGCCTATCATCGTTGTAGAACACCGCTTTGACCTCTTCCATAAACGCCTCTATAATAACTCGAACATCCTTTGTTGGAATCCCGGTGCCTCTGGAAATACTCTCAATAATATCTACTTTTGTTTTAGTCATTTAGCCTCCTATTTTTGGTTATATAACTGACAATCAACAAAATGTCAAGCACTTTTCTCTTATTAGCCGCAGAGGCACAAGCCTCACTTCATTGAAAAATGCAAATTGAAAAGTGCAAAATTTCAACTTTCCCTGGGATTGCCTCGCTTGAGTAGAGCATGAAGATTCACTCGCAATGACATTTCTCACGCAGAGGCGCAAAGAGCGCACAACGCAATAAACGCGAATAACTCAATAAACTCAGAACCACTTAATCCATACTCCTTAATTCTTTAATCCTTAATCCTTGAACCCTCTTTATTTTACCATGAGTCAAGCATAATCCGTAGAAGGGAATCCTTTATTCTCAGAGCCACCTTTTCAACCCCTGTTGTTTCATCTTCTGACGAAGAATACACTGCAGACTCACTTATATTTCTCTCCCAAGCAGTTTCTCCAGTCGCATCAACTAAAGAAAATTTCGTTCCTACACTCAAACGATATTCCAGAACTTCTCCAGAACTATTATATGAATCAGGCTTTCTCTTATAATCAGTAATTACTCCCTTTAGAATATAATCACCTTCTTTTTTAATAGTAACTCTACCATCTTTTATAAAAGCGCTGATTAACTCATCTGAAAGTATTCTTTCAATGTCAGCATTACCTGTCATATTTAAAAGAGGGGGTATTGATATGGAGGGGCCAAAACTTCCGCTCTTGAAAGAATAGACACAGGACAACATCATTAATAAAACCGCTATTACCTTTGAGTACTGGGATCTATTCATACAATTTACTTCTCCAATCATTCACATGAGAACTCTTTCGAAGGTCATAGAGCCACCCATGATAAAGGATTGTCTGTTTAATCATCTGCAAGTTCCCAGCATAGTCAGGTATTATCTCCTTAAACTTGTCAGATGAAGGAGCTTTTCTCCCTATCACTTTTAATATGTATATAGACCTACCTGACCTCACTGGAGTAGATACCTTCCCCTCTTTAAGATTCAATGCAAGATTGACTATCTTATCCGGGAGATCGATTCCTTTCTTTCTGTAGTTATTAAGTGTAAAATAAGGAGTTCGCTGCCAACTCCCCTTTTCTGGATGCATTAAAAGAGTATCCTTGGGAAACTTATCCTGGACATATGTCTTTGCATAAGTACTGGCTTGTATTATACGCATTGAATCTTTGACTTCTTCCCTTCCCATTACGAAAGGAGTAATTCCATTCTCTACATCTTCTACCCAGCATACATACAGAGCATCTTTCCCGATAAGCGGATAGGAAACTTCTCCTCTTTTCGGATTATCCAGAAATGTTCCAAAATCTACACCAATATCAGGGATGTAACCAATCCTGTATGTAATGTGTTCACTTGAATAGTTATCCGGGACTGCAATGGTAGTATCAGAACGCAATGTCTTAACCAGTGACCAGGCTTCTGTCATTACTCTTGTATATGCCTCTCCCGAGGGGAATACCGGCAGAAATATCTCCTTTAAATTCAATCTATTCCTCTCTCTATCCAGAAGCTTAATGATATGATAGTTTTCTTTTGATCGGACAGGTTCGGTAACTTCACCAATTTTTAGGCCAATAAGCGCGCTGGTAAACTCTGAAGGAAGCTCTCCCAATGAAATCCATCCGTCAAATAATCTCCTATCCGTGGGAAAATAGGAATATATGCCAATCAGGGTATCAAAAGAAGCATTCTTTGCCCGATCTATGATTGAATAAGCAAGATCTCTAACTTGTTGGATCATCTGATCATCCACTTCTACAGGAAAAGATACATATCCTAACTTCACTATCCCTTCCCTCTTAAAAAGACCTTTGTGGCTTGAATAGAACTCCTCTGGAGAGATGGGTAGTTCGTCCTCAATCCATTCGTCCACAGGGATACGTATATATTCTAATCTCAAACTAACTGAATCCTCCATCAGATTCTCCAAGATTTCACCCTGGGTCAATCTAACAAGGGAAGTGACTTCTCCTCCAAGGATTCTTTTTGGCAGGTCCTCCTTTATTTGACGAGCATAGTTGTTAATGAACTCTGACAGCCGAGGATCCCTCAGCAACTCATGATATCTGCTATAATTAAACTGCCCTCCGATCCAAAAGGTGGTATCCTTTAGTATCTCCTTTGGGGGAGAATTCTTAATTATATCAATCACCTGTTTATCTGAGACAAATATATGCCTTTCCCCTATCTGCCTTTTCACTATACTTTGCATTATCAATTCATTGATTATCTGATCAGATAACCTCCTCTCTTCAAGGGGGTCAATACCCATCGAACCGCTTATAAGATTTATCTGTTCGCTCAAGCGATGACTGAATTCGCTATAATCAATACCCTCACCATTCACCTCGGCAATCAGGTTCCTTTTTCTTCCTATACCGCCCTTCATTATATTCGAGCCAAATCCAAAGAATATAAAAAGAACAAATGTTACTGCTACAACCCACATAAAGTATTTAGTTACACTTCGGAGCCTCTGCATTATCATCTTTTCCTCCTTAATTTTTCACCACAAAGACAGTTAATTCACTCCAATAAAAATACCATCATCTCCAATATTTAGACACTGATTGACACTGATTTAAATCTATATTTTTTAATCAGTGAATATCTGTGTATATCTGTGTCTAATACATAGTATGGGGGAGGGCATTTTTCATTTTGCATTTTTCATTTTGCATTTGAACACTGCCTTTGTGGTGATTGACATTATTCAAAGTCTACTCCTCTCAAGTATTCAACCAGTTTCTCCAATCTCTTTATAACCCTTTCCTTCCCTAATATCTCCATCAATGTAAAGAGACCAGGACCAATAGAAACACCACTTATACCAAGTCTGACCGGGTGAATGAGTTCTGCTGTTTTGCACTTAAGCTTTTCTGATAATTCTCTCATCACATTTTCAATCTCTTTTTCCCTGAAAGATTCAGTTTTTCTAAGAAGTCCTATCAATTCTCTCAACCTATCTTCCAGGCCTAGGTAGAAATACTTCCTGGCTCCCTCTTCATCATATGAAAAATCATCTGAAAAGAAATAATATCCCCTCCCTATAAAGTCTTCAAACTTTCTAGCCCTTTTCCCCATAGCATCTACAATCCTTTTCAGATATTCTAAGTTATCTATAAAAATTCCTTTATCTTTTAGATATTCCATAAGCCGTAATGCTACTTCATCTCTACCCAGACGATTCATCCATTCTTTATTTAACCAATCCAAACGTTCAAGATCAAATATTGCAGGGGTTTTGTGAACGTTATCTATGGTAAATCGGTTAATCAATTCGGGAAGAGAAAAGATCTCTTCTTCTGTTTTTGGAGACCATCCAAGAAGGGCAAGATAATTCACAAATGCTTCAGGCAGGAATCCCCCTTCTTTATAAGAGGAAAGAGAAATAGCACCATGCCTCTTTGATAGTTTTGAATGGTCTTTTCCTAAAATTAGAGGGACATGTCCAAATAAAGGGAGCTCAAAGCCAAATGCCTTATATAATAATATCTGCTTGAAAGTATTAGAAATATGATCATCCCCCCGCAGCACATGGGTTATACCCATCCGATGATCATCAACCACCACAGCCAGATTGTAAGTGGGTGAACCATCTGATTTTATAAGAACGAAATCCTCTATTTCAGAATTCTCCCGCTTGACATCACCATGGATAAAATCTTCATAGGTGGTAACGCCTGGTGGAATCAAAAATCTTAGAGCCTTTGGTCTTCCCTCTTGTTCGAATTCTTCTCGCTCACGCTCGGATAGATTATAACATCTCCTGTCATATATCCATCCACCTTTTGCCTTAATAGCCTTCTTTCTTCTCTCCTCAATTTCATCGGGAGTGCAATAGCACCAGTATGCGAGTCCCTCATCCAGCAATTCTATCGCTTTCTCTCTATAATCATCAAAATAGTCCGACTGATATAGAATATCCTCATCCCAGTCAAGACTCATCCATTTCAACCCTTCAACTATTGACATAACCATCTCTTCCCTTGAACGTTTTAAATCTGTGTCCTCAATTCGGAGAAGAAAAACCCCTTTATTTGCTCGCGCAAAAAGGTAGTTGAATAGCGCTGTCCTGGCAGTTCCTACATGAAGATATCCTGTTGGTGAAGGAGCGATACGAACCCTTACCGTATTAGTTCTATAATTCATCCCTTCTCTCCTTTCCACTCACTTTTATCTTTCCCGTTTATATATAAACACAATGCGGTACAAGTCAAGCCCCCCAAAGAGAATCGGGAGTCGATTCTCTTTATTGAAAAATGCAATGGGACGCAGATAAACGCAGAGTTTAAACGATTTAAAATTATATAACTAATCAAAAATCATAATAACTCAATAAACGTAATTAACCCAATAAACTTACCGCCCTAACTCCTGTCGTCCGTCTTCCGTCCCCGGTCTCCGATCTAATAACTGACCAACCTACTAACTCACCAACGGACTAACAATATGACTTTTGACTAAAGACTATAGACTAGCGACTAAAATTACCCTTGAAACCTCGAACCCTTGAACCCTCTTAATATTTAGGCCCTTGCCATAGGCTTTAATTATTTTATATTCTATTACTATGTTTGAGAATCTTACGAATAGGATAAAAGAGGTAGCAAAAAATCTTACTGGTAGAGGAAGGCTTAAAGAGTCAGACGTAAAGGCTGGAATGCGGGATATCAGGCGTGCTCTCATTGAGGCAGATGTCAATCTTCAGGTTGCTAAGGACTTCGTCTCTAGAGTGGAAGAAGAAGCAATCAATAGGAAGATATTTGAAAGCTTTTCCCCTGGAGAAATGATAGTAAAGATTGTAGGAGAAAAAATCATCGAACTACTCGGGGAACCAATTCCGTTATCCCTTGAAGGCCAACCTGCTTCTGTTCTTCTTGTGGGATTACAGGGCTCAGGTAAAACGACAACAGCTGTTAAACTCGCCACCTATTTAAAGAAAAAGGGGCGGAATCCTTTCCTCATACCGGTTGATGTCAAAAGGCCAGCGGCTTTCGAGCAACTCCGGGATTTAGCAGTTAGGGAAGAACTTCCTTATTTCGAAAAACGTCTTCCAGACGAAGTTAAACTCACCAAACTTGCTCTAACCCAGTCTATCATAAAACGATATGATACACTCATCTTTGACACAGCAGGAAGATTACATATAGACAAGGAAATGATTGAGCAGATCAAAAAGGTTAAAACTACTGTGAAGCCGTCCGAGCTTCTCCTTGTTGCTGATGGTATGACCGGACAGGATGCTGTAAATGTAGCAAGGGAGTTCAATAAGGAAGTAGGAGTGACAGGAATAATACTCACCAAGATGGACGGTGATGCAAGGGGGGGTGCTGCTCTTTCAATGAGAGAGGTAACCGGTAAGCCAATTAAATTCTTGGGAGTTGGAGAGAAATCCTCTGATCTTCAATTATTACATCCCGAGCGACTTGCTACAAGAATTCTTGGTATAGGAGATATCAGAACCCTGCAGGAAAGAGCAGAAAAGGAAATAGAAAAAGAGAAAGCAGAGGAATTCCAGAAAAAACTAAAGGAAGCAAAGCTGAATCTGGAGGATTTTCTGGTTCAGATAAAGCAAATAAAGAGGATGGGACCTCTTGAAGAACTTATTGAGATGCTACCAGGCGGTCAGGATTTAAAGAAACTAATGGATGAAAAGCAACTTATCATAACCGAAGCAATCATTCAGTCAATGACCCCTGAGGAACGTGCTAACACCAGGATTCTCAATGCCTCAAGAAAGAGAAGAATTGCAATGGGCAGTGGAACATCTGTTCAGGAGATTAATCAATTATTAAAGGAATATGAGATGGTGAAGAAGTTAATGAAACAGATGAAAGGGCATGGCCCATCACTCATGCCACCTATCTTCCGTTAAAGGATTAAGGATTAAGGAAAACTCAGTCATGAGTCGAGTGATACTGTGCCAAAATTAAATTTTATACCATTGGATAGAAAGAAGGCTATATCCCTCAAAAAGACGTGGTTGATTTCCACGGCTCGCCCTGTGGAATAGATGTCTCTACCTGATGCTCTTCTATTCCATTGGGCGAGGAAATCACCACTCCCGCTCTCGGGCTCGCTCTCCTTGGAATGCTTGCATTCCAAGGAACCATACCCGCTTGCCCTGCGAGAGGGCTTTATGAGGAACACAGCCTTCTTATTTTCGATGCTTAAATCTTTAAATATTTTACGAAATTTTAATATATTTGAGTTTTGGCACAGCCTCTTCCGTCCCCTGCCCCCGGTCTCCGGTCTTAAATTCCCTCGAAACCTTGAACCCTTTATAAAAATATGAATATCTTAATTCTAATCCTTTCCTACATTATTATGCTTATTGGAGTTTTAGGTTGTTTCCTTCCATTCCTTCCTGGAACGCCTTTAGTTTTTGCAGGAATATTTTTCTACGCATGGAAGACACATTTTATGATTATCTCTCAGAATCTCCTTTTTATATTCCTAATTGTAACTGCAATTACTGTCATTCTTGACTATATTGCAGGCGCCATAGGAGCAAAGAAACTTGGTGCTACAAAGTTTGGAGTAGTGGGTGCATTTCTGGGTGTAATAGTCGGAGTCTTCTTTGCTCCCTGGGGAATCTTTATCGGTCCTCCTCTTGGAGCACTTATAGGTGAACTAATAACCGGTAAGAATATAAAGGATGCGATGAAGGCTTCCGGTGGAGCAATCCTTGGAATCCTGGGAGGTACCTTAACCAAGGTTATCGCATCCCTGGTTATGATAGGCTTCTTTACGGCAAGGCTTTTCTAACCCCTACCCCTCCTTTTAATTCACCACAAAGACACAAAGGACACAGAGAAGTCGCTTCGCTCCAGTCTTCAGTCCTAAGTCATCAGTCAAACTATATAGTCAAATGGTTGAGTGGTTGAATGGTTAAGTGAGTTGGAATATAATACTGACCTTGGACATCGGACTTTGGACTCTCATAATGAACCCATTTACACATCTACTTATCTACCACTTATCCCCTACTAATACTAACACAGAACCAAGAACTTAGAATCCCTCTATCTAACCAATACCACTTTCTCTCTTGAAATAACCTCCCCATCTACTTTCCCTCTTACAAAGTATACACCTGACGATAAAGAATGTAATGGAATGACGAGTGTTCCTTTTCCTGGGTTAAAGGTATCCTTTAACTTTTTCACTCTCCTCCCGCACTTATCATATATCTCAATCTCCACTCTATTCCTTTCCTTTAATTGAAGTTCTAAGAGTAGGGTTCCGTTGAGTGCAACGGAGTTGTTTAATGTCAGTTTATCTTCTAATATCTCTTCTTCAATTCCCGTACCATAATAATTCCAGTGTATATCTTCCATAGGGGCAGAAGGATGATAGGGGTCGCTGTGCGTTGAACCCTCATAATACATCATTAGCGCATAATCTCTTAGCTGCCGTGCTCCTGGGAGATATCCTCTTCCATAACCTAAATCCTCTCCACCATTGAGCCCCTGACCCACACCGGTAGCAAGAACAAAATGAATTGTATCTCCGTCCACAATAGAGTATGGTCCATAGGTAAGTAGGAACCTGTAATCAAAGACATCGGCTTCTAAATCATATGGATGAGGTAAGAATCTATATCCCAAGGACATTAAATGTTCTCCAGTCATAAAATCGAACTTGTTCACATCGGTTCCCGGGTCATTGTTCCAGTTCCACCACTGATGTGACGTGGGTCTTGCAAGACGGCAGGTATCACCAACACCATCAATCCAGATGGAATCGTTTGGAGATTTAGGTGCATAGAGCATAGAAGCAAAGATAAAACCTGCGGACAAACCATTATCCGTGGAATCATTACCAATCTCATTCGGATTATCTCCATCGAGTATAAAAGACATATCCCTCCACACCCATTGGGTATCTCCTAAAATGGTGTTTTCATTGAGGTCATCGCCAAAAAGGCATACCTGATCCGGAGTCCCATCGGGAACAGGAAGCGTGGTATCCTGAAGGATGGTATAATCATCCGAGGGTGAAGGATAATGCGTTAGAGTATTCCATTCCGCATTAGTCCAGCCATCATATGAAACAAGGTCATCTATGCAAGCATCAAGTGGATCAGCTTCTGAAACATCAGCATCAAAGGTGATAGAAAAGTAGAAACTATCTCGAATAGCTGGTAAGCCTATATCTGATTTAGTTTTATCATATATCACATCAAACTCATAGGCAATGATATGGGAAGCATGTCCACTACTCCAGGAGAGTGCTCGCTGTATAACCTTTATCCCAATAGCCCTGCCGGAATTACTGGAGACCCAGTCATAATATGAAGAAACAATATCAAAATCAGACTTTCCGGGACCATTCCATCCCCATCCTTCAGGGTTCAATTCATAATTTCCATAATCTGCATGAGAAACATACGGGGTTCCATCCTGCATAGTTCCAAACCAGAGCCTTCCTTCCCAGAGATAAAAATTACCAGCCTTGCCCGGCCAATAATAGGATGGATTACCAGTCGCTTCAGAATTTGGGTCTCCGAATTGACCGCGATTAGAAACAACGCTCCAGAGGTCGCCTGTTGTAATTGGTCTAAATTCAGGCACAGCTGTCAGACCACCAGATAGGGTAGTTACATTACATTGAATTACTGGGCTCATGCCCGATGGGGATTCGTATAATGAACGTATTCCATAGATATAGGTGGTGTCATTCATCACAGGCGTGTCATTATAGTACGTTCCAACATAAAGTGATTCAATCTGGTTGAAATATGTATCTGATATCAACTTCCGATATAGCCTGAATCCAATAAGCCCTTTGGAATCGGAAGAACTCTTGAGATTTTTTATCAACTCCTTTCTCCCGCTATCTGGTAGTGTCCAGAATAGAGTAACAACACTATCCCCACCCATTGTTCTGAAATCAGCGGGTGGTGGAAACTGGGTAGGGTGCCCGGCAACCATATTGGAAGGGGGGCTCATTCCATCAGCATAAACCCCATGAACATAGTAATAATATGTGGATTCATTATATACAATATTATCAAGATAGAAGGTTGTATCAACAGGTGTGAGTAAACTGAAAGAAGTTGTATCGTTTATAGAGCGATATAAATCAAAATTTAGCAAATTTTTCGCACCTTTTTCACCTACTACTGGTTCTTCCCAGGCAAGTTCCACTGTATCTTCCCTGTAATCATTAATAACCTCTAAATTCCTCGGGGGAAGAAATGACCAGGGTTTTGTATCTATGAGATAATCCCCTGCTTCTGTGAGTAACGGGAATAGATAGACCTCAGGGTAATCAAGGGCTATGAATGCTTCATTATATGAATTAAGAGAAATGAACTCAGATATCGTATCTACAGAAGAACACCTAAT
>Ga0315541_1000656_pt1 | contig 35938 bp, 18 predicted proteins | sample SalMarSW160190MG_FD_203095 | JGI IMG/M metagenome (GOLD analysis project Ga0315541, IMG submission 203095) | Salt marsh sediment microbial communities from the Plum Island Ecosystem LTER, Massachusetts, United States - Salt Marsh Sediment SW1601-190 ...
TCGCCGCCATCGTCAGGAATAATGAAACCAAATCCCTTCCTCTCATCGAACCATTTTACTTTACCCTTTGCCACAATATTCTCCTCAGGCCCGCAGGCCAACAACAAATAATCCCTCTTTTTTGTTAGGGCGTATACTTTGAGGGACGAAAGTATACTCCTTAATACCGATAAAATGCTACCAGAACAATTTTTAATCGTCAATAAAAAAACAAAATAAAGAAGAACTTAAATACATGATTTAAAAACGGAGAGGGCGGGCCCGACTACGCTAACGCTTCGTCGTGTAAAATTCTTTTCCTCAGAGTAGCCTTTCCAGACGATGTCTTTAAATATTTCTCAAGACATCGCGCTGTTTCCTCTGACTTAACTGCGATGTAAGCTTCCAATGTTACTGGAAACCTTCACTTTGTCGAAACTCCACGTCCTCTTGCATGTTCTTCCATTCGCCTCTTCAAGTCGTTGGTTGAGCCAACATAATATTCCCCGTCAGCCATTTTCAGAATATATGTATACCACATCCTTCGACCTCTAACGGCTGTTCCATTCGCAGCGAAGCAAAGATAGATTGTGCCATTCTTATCGCCTCAAAGAACGGCCTGCCGTTCGTAGCGCAGCGTAGAACGGAGAGGGCGGGATTCGAACCCGCGGTACGGGCTTATACCCATACGACGGTTTAGCAAACCGTTGCCTTCAGCCACTCGGCCACCTCTCCAGCCTTTATTTTTATAGATCCCTACGTAATTTACATCCGATGGGTCCAGATTACAAGAAAATTAAGGGTAAGCTTTTCTATCTTGGTTCTAATACGGGATCGACCATTGTTCTTTCCATTTTTCGTATTGTTTAGCTACGCTTTTGCCCCAGTCACCGTACCAAGCATAATTTTTGCGGCGCTCGGCTTCGATCTCTGCTACATCATATTTCTTCACGCCGTCACGGCCGGAAAATATGGGCCTTTTGGTCTCAATTTCATAAAACCTTGCCCAATGTGGAGGCGCGTCAGGGTCTTTAACAATAACCTTGTCGCCATGGACCCACTTCTTTCTGATGCCGGTAATCTTCGCCGATTCGAACCACTCTACACCTGCCTCAATAGCCCGGATAATCTCAGGACTTGGATTATCGAGGCTCATCAGAAACCTTAGAATTCCAACACTTTCGGAACCGCTGAGGGAAACCAGCTCATAAGTGCGTCCCGGACGTGGGCTATAGTTAACTTCATCATGCTGTGCACACCAGACGGTCAGTTTATCATTTACCCCGTTAGAGAATTTTTCTTGTAGACCAGAACCTTCTAAGCTGGTGTCTCTAACGGGGTTGACACGGATTTGACACTTTAGAATACATTCGATGCCGCGGTCGACACTTTCTTTAACTGCCTGGCGGCGCTTCGCATCAACAAAATCGTAATCAGGCGACTCGGCAATCTCACGCAGTAAAAACATCAGCCGAATCATTGTCCCATCGTTAAAGGTGATGTGCCGAGGATAACTATCACCGGGTGGATAAGACTGTGGCCAGCCACCGGTTGGGTATTGAGCTTTGAGAATATGGTCGAGCCCTTTGAGAAATGCCTGCTCTAAACGGCGGTCACCTGTCGCATTAAAGGCCCGTGCAAGAAAGCGCAGCTCACCGGTGGTTGCGCCATTGTCGAAGGTGCCCTCAATCTTATTCGGATCACCAGAGTACGGATTTCTCCTGGTATTAACGTTCTTGGGCCAGCTTCCTTGCGGAGACTGCCACGAAAGAATATTGTCAGCTATTTGCCGAGCTTCGGCGCTGCGGTACCAGTCCCGCTCCGGCTCGCGCCTACGCCGAGACGAGTCATCAGGTTTTTCGCTATAGCTGCCAAAACAAGGCAAAGAGAGAAAAATAGTCAGGAAAAAAACCAGGATACTCTCCACAGGACGCCTTTCGGCGGATACTCGATTCGAGATTGTCTTTTTTCTTTTATCTAATGTTTGCCGCATTTATTCCTACTTGGCTACCGGCGGTGCCATCCGCGCAACGTGGCGAATATCTCCCATAGATGGGTCGTACGGACGCAGACAGAAACTGTACGCATATTTTTGGCTCCCAGGGAGTATGAACAACGGATGCGTACGGGCACCCCAACTATCGTCACCACCAACACCCATCTGCCGGTAATCGAGATTCAAATATACTTCATCACGACGCTGTATCTCAAAGGGATGTTCCGGACCGACGTCATCTTCGCTGGTAAGGTCCTCAGCGCTATAGTGCAAAGCACAAACACTGAGATGCGGCATACCAATTGCAAGCAAACCAATACCCTTTTCATTAGTAAGAGAAACCCAGCGAACATCGACTTTGTTGCCTGTCTCCTGCAACTGGGAATAATAAAAGAATTGATCATCGACGCTGCCTTCATACAGGTCGATCCGGGAGTCGCAGCGATCCCAGTAGGTCTCCTGCGGACCGCGGCCAAACCAACGAATAGTCTCGAACCCTTTAGGCAGCGCCATCTGCGCGCCGAACCGTGGGATCTCAGGCAGTTTCTCGGCAGAGGCCTGACCTTCTACATCAACTATAATGGTGCCGTCACCATATACACGATAGCCCAACTTGTAGTTGCCCTTCACATTTTCAATACGCGAGACCACTGAGATTTGGATCTCCTGTGGTGAGATTTGCTTTGCTTCAACACTCTGCGGCTTGTAGCTCTGCATAGCGGTCTTCCAAATGGCGCAGCGGCTCGGCATACGATTGCCGCGGTCATTGTCTATCGGTGCGCGCCAGAAATAAGGAGCTAACGGTTCTTTGACCAATTCCACATTTTTATACCGCAACGAGTTGATAAAGCCGGACGCCCTGTCAATAACGACTGAGAAGTCTTTGCCGTCCACGCGGATAGTTCCGTCCGTGTCCGTTAACTTAAGCGACGGAATTTCGGCTTGAGCCGCAGCGACAGCCGGTTTTTCAATGGGCAGCTTAAACTGTTCCCATGCCACCTCGTGACCAGCCGGTGCCCAGGCTTGCTTATCCTTCAGTACAAAGCTCAAATCAAGGAAATATTCGACACCCGGCTCGGGAGAAATCGGCTTAAATGCAATGGTTAATTGCCTGGACTCGCCGGGTTTAATGTTCAGCTTATCCAGGGTGCCGGTTTCAATTACATTATCATCAGAACTGATTGTCCATGTACCTTTCACAAGGTCGCTGAGTGTTGTAAAGAAATAGCCATTTTTAATCTCGATTTGTCCCTTAGATAAGTCTATTGCCTTGACTTGGATATTCTGATAGATTTTCTTCATTTCTGCTAAGGCTGGGTGAGGTGTTCGATCTACTGAAACGAGTCCATTGCAGCAGAAATTGTCGTCTGTGGGGGTTCCTTCAGGCCCAAAGTCACCACCGTAGGCCCAGAAGGTTTTATCGCCTCTTTTTACGGGCAGAAACGTTGCCAGCGGCAGTTTGCGATCAGCAGGGATAGACTGACGGAAAGCCTGATCTACCCAGTCCCATACCCAGCCACCCTGCAAATAGGGCCTATTGTAAATCAGATTCCAATAGCTCCAAACATCGCCATTGCTGTTACCCATGGCGTGTGTGTATTCTATCAGGATGAAAGGCCTATACTGCTGCTGGGAAGAATATCGTTCCAGCGTTCCTATGCGGCTGTACATCGGACAAACGACATCGGTGTTGGGATGTTGTCCGGCTTCACAGGAGATAACCAATCGACTGTGGTCACGCTGGCGCATCCAGGAGGAGGTGGCTTGCAGGTTGATGCCCCAGCCGTTCTCGTTGCCTACCGACCAGAAGATAATCGAAGCATGATTTTTATCTCGCTCGACCATACGTATAGTCCGATCCATATATGCTGCCTGCCACTCTGGATTTCCGGTGAGAAATTGAGCACCGTGACATTCTATGTTGGCTTCATCGACCAGGTATATCCCGTAACGGTCGCACATATCATACCATGCCGACGTGTTCGGATAGTGGCTGGTACGTACCGCATTGATGTTATTCTGCTTCATTATCATAATGTCCTGGATCATATCTTCCGGCAGTATATAATGTCCCCTGTCAGGATGATGTTCATGCCTGTTTGTACCCTTGATAAAAATGCGTTGGCCGTTGACTAACAGATTTCCATCTTTCAGTTCCACCTTGCGGAAACCAACATTGACCGGAATTACCTCTATAACTTTTCCGTTCGCGCCCGTTAGAGTCAGTATCAAGCGATAAAGATAAGGGTCTTCAGCCGACCACAAACGAATAGCAGCGCCTCTTTCTTCGGCACGACCGCGGCCACGGCCTCGATCACGAACACTACCAACAGTACTCGAAAGAGTACACTTGCTTTCCTGAGCGGCAAGTAAAGCGCATGATGTAGAAATTGCAGGTGCGACTTGTTTCCCATCCGCATCCAGCAGATCAGCCGTGACAGTGACGGCCTTAGCCTGTTGCGTTATGTTCTGGATAGCCAGGTCAATCAACAATGTTCCGCCACGGTATCCCTGATCAAGCGCTGTCATTACCTGAAAGTCACGGATATGAAGCTGGTCAGTTGACCAGATATATACATCACGAAATATACCGCTCAGACGCCAGAAATCCTGGTCCTCCAGCCAGGAACCGTCATTCCAGCGGAAGACCTGCACCGCAATCTGATTTGCGCCCGGCTTGACAAAGTCAGTGATGTCGAATTCGGCAACGGTGCGACTATCTTTACTCATACCGATACTCTGGCCGTTAATCCACAGGTAGAAAAAGGAATTGACACCATCAAACACGATATATATCCGTCGTCCATCCCAATCCTTAGGAACTTCAAAGATTCGACGGTATGAGCCGACATGATTGTTGAAATTGGGTATGACCGGCGGTTGCGGTCTTTCACCTTCTTTGAGGAATGGATACTTAACATTTGTATATATAGGCACTCCATAGCCCTGCATCTCCATATTCGATGGAACGGGGATGGTCTTCCATGAAGAGTCATCGAAGTCAACACGGAAAAAATCGGTTGGTCTTTCCTCTTTGCTTGGTGACCATAGGAACTTCCAGTCTCCGTTCAGTGAGCGGAACCACGGAGACTTCGACCGGTCTTCGAGCGTAGCCGTTGCGCCGACCTGCTTTGCGGCTTCTATATCGGGATATATCATCATAGTAGCGTGTGGTGCCAGACGGTTCCTTCCGGTAAGTTGAGGATTCTGCCAGTCAGGATTAGTTTCCTTCGGCTTTGCAGCAAAGACCGTCGAAAAACAGACAAGCCCCAGCATACTGTGTGTAATTAGTCGGATAATTTTTTGCTCAACATTCATACTTATTACTCCTTAAACATACAGTACATTGTTGAATTATATTTTTACTTGGCCCTAATTTGCCGATGGCCATTTTATCTTTACTTATCATTTTTTCAATACCTAAATGTTCTTTCGGATGACACGAAGTTTTCCACTAATCTGCGGTGGATAGAAATAATCCACAGATTGCATCACCACGTCCGTGCGGTATCAGGTTGATTGAACATCGAAAATCCGGCATACTTTTTATCAGCGACCATCCCATTGCAACATTTCACCCTTTTTGAGGTTTGCTTCGCGTATTACATCACCGTATCGTAAGCGGCAGCGATTATCTACAAGCGACCGCACGGTTGCGGAAGTGAGTTTGCCCCCCTTCCATTCGATATCCACCTCGAACCCGCCGCGGGCGAGAAGCCCTTTAACCTTCCCGTTCGGCCAGGCCTTGGGTAGCGCCGGCAGCAATTCTATTTCATTGGCTCGGCTTTGCAGCAGCATCTCTGCAATGCCGGCTGTGCCACCGAAGTTGCCGTCAATCTGGAACGGCGGATGAGCATCAAACATATTCGGATATGTTCGTTCAGGACGCAATAACATTTCAAGAATCTTATAAGCATGTTCGCCATCCTGTAGACGCGCCCAGAGATTTAATCGCCAGCCGATGCCCCAGCCAGTAGCTTCATCACCACGAATCTCAAGCGATTTGCGTACTGCAGCGGCAAGCTCAGGTGTATCATGTACATTGATTTGGTCGCTGGGATACAGTCCATAAAGATGTGACACGTGACGGTGATGAAGGTCACGAGCTTCCATGTCCCAGTCCTGGAGCCACTCCTGGAGATGGCCGCCTTTGCCGATTTGATTCGGCGCCAGACGGGCACGCGTCGCGATAAGCTGCTCATAGAATTCCTTATCGATTCCGAGGATTTCTGCGGCGTGGATACAATTGGTGAACAGGTCTCGCAATATCTGCATGTCCATTGTCGGTCCTGCACAGATACTCACGCGGTACTTGTGCCTGTTCTCAGGCGATATCGAAGGGCATGTAACGAGCCACTTGGTATTAGGGTCCTCTACAAGAGTATCGAGGAAAAATTCAGCCGAGCCTTTCATTGCCGGATAAACCTTTTCCAGGAACTTTTTGTCTCGACTATAGTCGTAGTGGTCCCAGAGATGTTTGCACAGCCACGCGCCACCTGTAGGCCAGAAGCCATAAGACGCTCCGTCAACCGGAGCAGATGCACGCCAAATATCGGTATTGTGATGGCATACCCAGCCACGAGCACCGTACATAACTTTTGCTGTGCGAGCACCGGTTTCAGTAAGGTCCATTACAAGCGAGATGAGCGGTTCAGCACACTCGGCAAGATTTGTCGGCTCAGCAGGCCAGTAATTCATCTCGGCGTTGATGTTGATGGTGTACTTGCTTTCCCACGGTGGGGTCATGCTTTCGTTCCAGATACCCTGCAGATTTGCAGGCTGGCAGCCGGGCCGCGAGCTGCTGATAAGCAGGTATCGTCCGAACTGGAAATAAAGTGTCGCAAGCTGTGGGTCATTGGTCTTTTCCGGATTGCGGATTCGCTCATCGGTAGGAAGTTTCGCCATAGCCGTCGTTCCGAGGTCCAGCTTAACTCGACGAAACAGCCTTTGATGCTCTGCAATGTGATCTTTGCGTAAAGCCTCAAAAGATTTTTGGCTCGCTGCGTTAATATAATTTTTTGTCAATGTCTCAGGGTCACCGGTAACATCCTTGAAGCTTTTATAACTGGTGGCTGCTGCTATAAGCAGTATTGCGGAGTCGGCGTCAGCCACGGAAATTTGGCTGGGGTCCCCCGCCCAGCGCTGGGCGGGGTTGCCGCCAGTAGTCATTATACGCACGCGGCATTGAAACTTCAGCGCCCCTTCGATACCCTGATATGCTCCGTTGACACCGTTCATCACTAATATATTCGGCGCTTCGGTTGTGATGATTGCCCTCTGAGGAGTTCGCATGCCTGCTGTGAATGAGATTTGTCCCGGCTTATCCGCAGTGAGACGAATGACGATTACTTGGTCCACAGGGCTTGAAAAAACTTCACGGGTGAACTTAATGCCGTTGGCAGTGTAGGTTACGGAGGCAACGGCGGTGTCAAGATTGAGGTCTCGGCGGTAATTCTCAACGCGTTCGACGTTTGGGAAAGTCAGAATCAAATCGCCGATCGTCTGATACGGTTGCTGTCTTCGAGGCTTAGCCAGCATTCTTTTATCGATTAGATTGTGTGCTTCCTGGAATTTGCCCTCGAAAATCAGCCGCCGTGCTTCCGGCAGTAACTCAAGTGTCTCCGGATTGGCTGGGTCATACGGCCCCCCGGCCCAGAGCGTGTCCTCGTTGAGCGCAATGCGTTCCTTTATAATGCCCCCGAAGACCATCGCGCCGAGCCTTCCGTTGCCGATAGGCAATGCCTCGACCCACGCCCCTTCCTTCTGCCTATAATTCCAATATTGGCCATAGTGCCCTGCCGGTCGGCGATACCAGAGACTCAATGGCTCGTCCGGCGGCGGTGCCTCGCCAAAGAACTCGCCATTGAAATCTGTAATGGCTCCGGCACTTTCAGCCTTAACGGCTGCTGCTGGTGTCAACATTAAGCCAATAAAGATAACAGCAATTCCTCTTTTGAAAGATTGCATCTTAACCTCTCGAATAATGGAAAATTTTATTCTTGCGTTTTACCGTGAAGGTCGTTGCGGGCACGAACCACGCGGAAGGTGTCACCGACATCTTCCATCTCATAAATCTTAGCGCGTGACAGCGGTGGGCGAAAGGGCTGGTGAAGCACTAGCATCAATTGGCCTTCAAATGTCTTAAAAAGCATTCCATGGCCGCTGTCATCATAAACTAATGGTTCAAGCTGTTCCCACGGACCTTCAATCTTCCCTGATTTTGAACGCGCGATAGTCTGCACGTAACCATCCTTGTTATAGCTCGACCAGAGCATCACAAGCTGGTCGTTTTTAGTGCGATAAACCTGTGGGCCGTCGGTGACATATTGACGCTGGCGCACACTTGGCGTTGACTCTGCATTGATCCACGGCGCATCAGAGGCCTTAAACAGATGGATAGGCTCGCCAACAGCCGACGACAGGTCGTCCTTAAGCCGAATCGCTTCCATTGTTCCATCAATCACCTGAATCCACTCATGACAATACACCATCCACGGCTGTTCATCTTTATCAACGTAAAGTGTGCCATCAAGCGTCATAAAATTCTCAGGTGTATGTGGGCCGTCTTCCTTGAGAAGCTTGAAAGGTCCTTCAGGCGAGGAGCTCTCCGCTATAACCGTTCCACGCCAATGGTTAATGCGCCATACCTTTGGCGGTTCAGCAATGATTTTGTCTCTATTGTGCAGCGTAACAAAAAGGTAGTATCGGCCTTTGTATTCGTGAACTTCCGGTGCCCAGGTTCCGTGCATCGGATTTGCCCAAACATCATCAGGCACGACAAATACCACATAAGGTCCATCCCAGTTCAAAAGATCCTTACTCTTGTAGGTCATCACGCCAAATCGATTAAGGCCCGTAATATTCGGCCAAGCACTTGTATACAGGTAATAAATTTGGCTCTCTTTATGCGGCAGAATAAATGGATCGTGCACCAGAATGTCGGCCAGCCTTAGTCCCTGCTTTGGATTGGGCGCTCCGGCACTACGGTCTGCCGTAAGGCATCCCCTAGCGGACTTCACAGCCTCTGCACAATTGGCCCTATATGCCACCACCTGTGCCTGCGCTACCACAGGTGCAGGCAATAGCCCCAACATTAAGCCGAAAAATACAATAGCAATTTGTCTTCTGATCGATAGCATCTTAATCTCCTAAATGCTGGATACTTGATGACCGATTGAAACGCCATTGCCGAGGGAGCCGGAGGTAAAGTCCACTCCAGAAGTCTTATTCATATCAGGATGTCCCTGCAAATGCGATCCCAATGAACGAAGACCTGCTAAGTCAGAGCTTGGGAAGTAGCCCTTTCTGGCCAGCGCCGCATATAATGCAGGACAGGCATGACCTTTTGACAAGATAAATCGGTCTCGATCCTGCCAATCAGGATGATGCGGATCCACTTTTAAAATGTTAAAGTAAAGTGCGACAATCAAATCTGTAGCCGATAGTGCAGGAGCTGGATGTCCGTCCCCTGCTTTATAGATCATAGTAATGACGTCGATTCTAATAAGACGAGCTATTTCTTCTAATTTTTGAATGTTGTCCTTCAAAACTTAATCACCTTATCTGATAGTTTTTCTTACTTTTCTTCCTCCAGTTGCGGCAATAACTGGATATACGCCGGTTTGTTGATATCGCAGATAAGACTATCATCTTTATATTCCAGCTCTACAACGCTAATAGCAGCTCGTCGACCCGCGTAAGGATCGTTCTGTTCTATGTCCTCTTTACCAAGGCGCGTGAAATAAAATAGATATGCTCTGTCCCCGCTTACAACCACATCGCCATGCGAGCCAGGCAGATTTTGCTCTTGAGGTACCCAATTCAGACAGTCATCTGAGCTCCAAACACCGAGACCACGCCAAACATCGGCAACCAACCAGAAACGGCCCTTCCAGTGGAAGACCTTTGGCCCTTCTCCATTACGGTCGTTAACGGCACTGCCGTGTGCTTCCCACTTGTACAAATCGGGGCTATCTGCGTATGAGAGCGACATTCGAGCACGCTCGTCCTTGTACCACATACGCCATGTGCCGTTCGGCAGCTGTATTACGCAGGCATCGATCACCCGATCGGACATGAGGTCCAATACCGATTCAAACTTCCACTTAAGCAGGTCCTTGCTTGTAAGGTGAATAATATCGCGTGGGTGGTTCCAATCGGTAAATATCCCCGGCACGAAGCTGAGATACATGTGATACGTGCCGTCGTGATAAATTGCCTCCGGCGCCCAATAAGTATATTCGCTCAATCCCCCATTGTAGTCGATGTCCGCCGTACCTTTGTACGTCCACGTTGCTCCGCCGTCCGAGGACTCGGCAATGCCGATACGCGAGCCGTGTACCCACGTAAAGCCGGGTGTGTTCGGCTCAGTCGCGCGACGGCTCGTGTAAAACATGAACCATTTTTTCTCCTGGGCGTTAAAACAGAGCACAGGGTCGGTCGGAGCATCGTAAACCGGATCGCGATACAAAGGCTTAGGCGCCAGCTTGCCCCTTAGGGGCTTGCCCGGTTCCGCACCGGCTGTAATTACACTAATCATAATCATAGTTATCAGAGCTGATAAATAAGTACTCTTCATTTGTGCACCACCTTTTCTTTGCTACATTCTTTCAAAAGCCTATATTCACAGGTATTAGTGTCACCGGACCAAACAAACCCGAATCTCCTGGAGGCCTCTTTGATGCGTTGAACAAACCGTCCGGACCTCTGTTTTCTCTGAGCCTGGCAGGAAAATTAATATTATAGAACTTTTTCCAGTTCACGCCTCGTCGATCAAGGTCGGCAATACGATTCGCCATTAAATTCGATACCTTAATCTCAAGAACGTTCTTTTCCTCCATCATATCTTCAAGAATTGTTAGACGATATGGTGAGCAGAAACAAACGCCTAATTCCTTTCCATTAAGAGATACTTTCGCACTTTCACATACACGACCAAGATCGAGTATCCACCCATCAGCCTGACCTTCCGGCTTTTCAAACGAAATGGTGTATTTTGCCGTACCGGAAAAATTCTTCACTACTTCACCGCCGAAGTTCATCCAGGAATCTAACTGCTGTATTTCGACAGTGGATGGCAATTCCGGCCCACCTTCAACGAAGCTGACTGTCCATGTCCCTTTGATTTCCTGAGGTTGGCTTGTTGTTTTCACATATTGATAGGATGACCCATCAATTACGGTGTCGAATGTTTTTAAGATGATAGATTGCCCAGGTGCAAGCTGCAAATAAACTTCAATGCCGTTCAGATTGTCTCGAATTGCAGCTAATCCAATTTGTCCGAACACCGGCTCAAAGATCGCAACCGATTTGGCGTTTTTTTGCAGGGCTATCCAGCCGTCTACATTATCGCTGCCTGCATTAATAACAAAATAGAAATAACTTTGAGGATTCTTTCTACGGACAAATTGCAGGCCATGTTCAACCATCGATTCTCGTGCGACCTGTGCGTCTGTCAGCAATTGAGTAAGATCGCTACCCAATAAAAATTTGCCGCTGCCAAGCTGTGCGATTTGAACGTCTGAATCATTCGCCTTTACAAAATCGATCTGGGCGAGAGTCTGCTGAAGGGCGCTATATCTCTCTTCGAGATTCCCCCATCCGGGGACATCCGAAGGTATGCTATTATGTAAAATGATAGTAGCACCTTGTTGTGCCAAATCTACCAGCTTTTGGAACGTCTCCAAAGGGATAAACCTGCATTCCGGCACGATCACCGTCTTGTACGTAATACCTCCAGGAGACAAAATTCTGACTTCTGACTTCTGATTTCTGACTTCTGTCTCAGCAAGCTGTTGATCAGAGAGAAAATCAAATGTGTAACCATTATCGAGCATTGCCTGCCCAACATCACGAGCTTTGCCGGAAGCTCGAGCGCTAAAATGCTGTAACATGCTTCTGCCGGGTGCAGACCATTGATCGTAAATCGGGAAATAGAGAAGCACATCATTATCCGGCTGGCCGGCTTGAAGAAAAGATTGACAACGGGTGACATACATGTTTAAGGCAGAGAAATCATTCCAGAACGAGTTCGTCGGGCCGAAATGCACAGACGCATAAAACATCCAGCCCGGCCATTGCTCCCACGACGGTGAAAATGTCGTGCCATGATAGCAAATATGGTTTATTCCCCCCAGGAAAAATTTGTCCAACGCGACCTTTACATCACCAAGTGATGCACAGAAATGTTCATCCAGCCATGTAGCTGATTCAGATGAGGCAAGCGGTTTGCCCGTGACATGCGCAGCAGAAGAGGCAATTTTAAAGCCGAGTATGTCGGAGCCTTCGGTCTCGGGAATGCCGCTTGCCGCGTAAAGGTCCAGTAAATTCGCCGGAGAGCCGTGAGCCTGGTTTCGAGTCGTAGCGCCCTTGCTCTTTGCCCATCGATTCCACGGAATTGTAAACTTCTCAAGAAGCAGATCGGAAATCGTTTCGCGATAATCGCAAAGAACACGGGTGTTTTTATCGGCAGAATCCTTACCAAACAGCGCGGCCAAATGGTTACGCAGGTCATAGCCACGACGCTTTTCGAATTCGTCAAAAATTTCAGGAGCCCAATTAGACTCGCCTGAGGCATCATCGACTTCGTATGAATCATTAAAATATGCCCGCAATGAGCTGATATTACGGCTGGCGTATGCTTCATCGAATTCTATCAGATAATTTTTTAATGCATCTTCAGAGAAATGATCGATCACATTTCCTTCACCGCCCGGCCCGGCTCGCTCTACCATCTTTCCATGCCAGCCTTGAAAGATGGTATATAATGTCCAGTTTCCATCTGGTGCCACCCAATCCAGTCTTCCATCTTCTTTAACTTTATCAGTCAGATTAAGGATTTGGCCCTGGTCCGAATAAGCCATTAATACCTGCAAGGGAAGTTCCTTTTCGAAGCGAACTTGTTCCAGAGCAAGAGCCTGCAGATTTTCGTTGGCACTAATGGGTTCTTTAAGCTCTGAAATATCGACTCGACGCCCTACCGCTCGCACCATCGGCTTTTGTATATAGTCGACAGCCTCGTTTAGTCTTTCACCGCCTTTTAAAGTATAAGTCTTATAGACCACATTTTTACACGCTGTTTCTGCTCCGACCCAAGGGCCGCCGAAAGGCCATCCGTTTCCGGTAGCCATGTCGATACCCATATCGAGCCTGTCGGCTTCTCTTAAGGTAAAGTCCAGTATCTCCACCCAAGGTGGTGACAGATAATTAATGAATCGATCCTCATAACCTTTGACGCCGTAAATGGGTGTGATTTCCAGCCCCCCAAGGCCTGCTTTTTGATATTTTTCCATCTCCGTCGTCAGGTCCTTCTCATTAACGATACTGCCCATCCACCACCAACGCGACCACGGTTTGGTTTCTCTGGTCACCTTTGGCCACTCAAGACCTGCCCTGCAGCTACTGCAAACAATAAACAAGTTAATAAACAGTAACAATAAAAGATTACGTACATTTTGGCAGTCCACAGGACGCCTTACGGCGCTACTCTTTCTGTTTGTCATAATGTTTATCCGTTTCGTTTTAATTGGTTATTAGTTATTGGTTAAATGATAAGCAAAATGGGTCATCAACTACCCTCATGTTTTCTGGTCGTTCTGGCTGGACTGGCCGGCATTACGAAACTGTCAACGGGATCAGGACTACTCGGGTCAAATCCCTTAAAATCATCCACGATGTATTTTGCAATATCCAGCTTGTTTTGCTTTATACCCTCGACGACGCACTTGGCCAATTCATAACTGCCGTAGTTATTGTGGTGAGTGCCATCCTGAAAAGCCTTGTCGATATTTTCACCCAGAGCTTTGTAAAACATCTTGCTCATGGCGTGCAGATCGATAAGTGCAACGTTATCTTCCTTAGCTACCTGGCGGACAGTTTCGGGATAGTCACCTAATGTGTCTGCGTTCACGCCGGCTTTACGTTCCATAGACGTCACGAGCACAGGGATGGCGCCTTTGGCTCGTGTATCAGCGACTAATTGCCTGATGTTTGATTTATAAGTTTCCAAGGCGTTTGGCGAGCGGTCTTTCATATCATTGTGTCCAAATTGAACGAAGAGGAAGTCTGCCGGCTTGATAATGCTCATAATTTTGTCTATTCGCCTGGCGCCAAGAGAGCTGCGTATGGACTCTCCGGATTCTGCATGATTGGCAATTGCCACGCTTGGCTTAAAGAATCGGGTCAGCATCTGTCCCCAACTGTTCCAGGGTTCAAGAGGCTGATCACAGACAGTAGAGTCGCCTAAAAGATAGATGGTTGGAACATCATCTGCTTTGGCGATTTCCATCGCACATACACAGGGACGCGCTCCATTGAACTCCAAAGTAAGTTTGTCATCCCAGGCAGCAAATTCCGTCGTCCTTTCGCGGTCTTTTAATCGGACCTGCCCGCCCGTAGAAATATTTGGGTTGCGAATGTTGACTATAATCGTCCTGGTCTCGAATTCCCCAGGTCTTGTCTGCACCTTCTCCAGCATCAAACGCCGCAGCTCAGCTTTGATGGTCGTATTTGATTCACCACCTTTATCACCTAACGTGACCATCACGTTGTAATTACCTTCAGGTACCTTCACCGAGAATATAAAGGGCTTATCACTGGTACAAAAATCACCTCTAATCGCATCTTCACCACCTCGATCTATCACTTCAACAGTTGCACCCGGTTCAAATCCATAACCGAGTTCTTTGGTATAAACCGTGGTCGATAGGACTTGTGTATACCCCGATTCAACCTCGCCAGACCCTAAATCAAACTTGAAATCCGTCAGGTCCAGACTCGGACAGCTTGAGCTGTTTGTTTGTGTCGATAGTACCCCCGTAATCCTGAGTGCGTATGCATAATCGCAAGGCTTCTCAGTAGGCATCTTGACCTTCAGGCCATCTTCATCCTGCGTGAATTTGAGATTGCCCTGGTGGCCGAGCAGGCTGACACTTTCCACCTTGCCAACCGAAGGTGCACCTATGGCCAATGAAGTTATAACAGCTTGATTATCAGGCCAGGCCATGAAAATGGCATAGAACCGCTGGCCGTCTTTAGATTGCGTAAAGCGAATATCCTTCGCAGAAAAAGGTGATACCCTGGCGCGAGACTCCGGCCTTTTGACCGGCCCTTCGCCGAAGCGAATCCATGGACGCGTCCCAAAAATAGCTTCTCCATTCACATGGTTCCATTTGCCTAATTCTTTGAGTATATGCACCGTCTCCTCATCAAATGTTCCGTCCGCCCTTGGGGGGACATTAAGTAACAAGTTGCCGTTTTTGCTGACTACATCTACAAACTTATCAACCAATTGGTCCACAGAGGTGTAAGGTACCGTTGTATTATAGCCCCAGGGGCCGATGGAATCATCGGTTTGCCAGGGATTTTTCAGCAACCGGCTGGGTACTTCCCGCTCATGATCACGGGTGCCTATTCCGGGGACATACCAGCCCTTGTTTTTTTCCTGCCTCATAGCGGAGCCTTTATAAGTTAATACGACTTCCTGTTTACCACCGTGTCTTTTTAAATCCGTGTTGTAGTAATGAGCCAGGACCTCCAAACCGGTTTGTCCCTTGTCATCAAGGAAAGGAACGGCACCATCCAGGTACACAAGATCGGGCTGGTAATTATCAATCAGGTCCAGCATTCGCAGCTTCCAGGACTGTTTCCAGTGAGCCGGAGATGTAGCCGGATAACGCATGGCTGTATCACCGTGCGTCTCATGGTAGAGTCCTTCATATTCCTTTAATCGTCCATCGTATGGAACGCCCTGCTTTGGGCCTTTGGTATCGGCACCATGGCTGGTCTGAAACCAACAATAACTGCGCGCCAGGTGTGTGGTCACACCAAATCGCAGACCGTGTTTCAGCGTGGCTGTACGCATCATTGCTATCAGGTCTTTCTTCGGTCCCATCTTGGCGGCGTTGAAAGACTGGTACTTTGAATCCCAGAGGTCAAATCCGTCGTGATGCACGGCACAGGGCGTGAAATAACGCGCCCCAGCTTCCTTAAAGAGTGTCAACCAGGCATTTGGATCAAAGTTTTGGGCCTTCCATAAAGGTATGAGGTCCTTGTATCCGAATTCGCTTGGGTGTCCGTAGGTCTTTACATGGTGTTCATAGACAGGATCATTTTCATCGTACATTCTGCGACCGTACCACTCTCCACGTTCGGCCACTGAATATACCCCCCAGTGAATATAAATGCCCAGCTTTGCATCACGGAACCAATCGGGAACCTTATAGTTCTCCTGGATCGATTCCCAGGTGGTCTTGAACGGGCCTTCGGCAACCGGCATTTGATCAGCAACCACTATGAACGAACCTGTGGTCAAGACCACAGCAATTGCAAAGATTAACCTTTGTATCCGATCCATAGTCAACTCCTCTATCCTGTCTCCTGTATTCTGACTCACGGCATACGCTTGAGACCTTCAGCGCGCACATTCCATTTTCCATTGTCTGGAAAACCGGGTGATTGTCGGTCGGGACAGCCATCCCAGCCGGCAGCCATCATCGCGACAGCCGTGAGCAGGCCGCCGTTTCCGGGCAGATACAGCGGCAGCCGGGCCGATTGATAATTGTGTCCGTTAGCCAAATACCGGTTCTTTTCCGCCTCGATAAACAGGGCATCTATCGCTTTTTCCGGCTCACCCAATCGTGCTGCCGTCATCGCCAGCATAGGATAATCCCAGCCCCATGTGCTGGGCCAGTCCCACTTCTGCATAACAAAGTCGAGCGTCCGCTTCATCGTGTTCGGGTCGATAAGCGGTGTTTGTGGGACAAATCCCAGCGCAGCTACCATTGAAGGATGGTCCTCGATAATCGTGTAAGGCGGCGTCTCGATACCTGTGTAAACATCATCACGAGTGGTTGGACGTGAAAGATTCTTGATAACCTTATCCCAATCAGGATCGCGTTCGAAACCGAGCCTTTGACGCCATTTTTGTGCGGTTTCCAGCCCCCAGTACCAGTAGGCCAGCTCAAAGGTCGGATTGAGATTATTTCTGCGGTAACGTCCGTAGCTTTCCTGGGCTGGTATCAAAGCAGGTCCTAACACGTAGCGTTGACCTTCTTCGTCCCAGACAGGATACGAAGCCATAAACTCAGCAGTCTCAAATACTATGTCACGGTATCGCTCCAGTGTTTGATTGTCCGGATGAGTACGATAGCACAGTTCAGCGTAGTAAACAGGATGCGGCTGCTGCCATATCAGGAACACGCCAACCGTGCTTGGACTGTCACGTCCGTCCGGAGAACACATTTTCGGCCATCGAACACCGCTATAGCCCTGCAGTTCCGCGGTGGCTTTTGCCCTGGGTAAAATCAACTGGTACCAGGGCAGGCTGCGCTCCAACAGTTCCAGGCGGCCCCACAGTGCAAAATGTACCGCATGCCACCAGTGCATCTCCAAATGGAATTTGCCAAACCAGCTATTACAAACAAGCCCCGTTTCCTGTGGTGGTAGCGTCCCTGAACATTGAATAGCCGTCAAGTACTGCGAAAGCACGACACGTCGTTCCAGCTCGAAAGCTCTCGGATCGGTGCACTGCGAAAAATCAATTGCCCCCCCACTACTCCAGAACTGTTCCCAATGATTTGCAGCCGCCTTTCGGACAGCCCCAAAATCGGGCAATGGTTCCGCAATTTGCTTTTGTGAAAAAGCAAATACAATTTCCAATACACCATCTGTAGAAGAAAATTCATAATCATGCTGCGTTTTAGTTTGGATACTTCCAGAAGGCGACCATGTCGCTCGGACATAATAACGGTCAGTATCGAGAATTCGGGCTAAATCAGCTTGGTTACCGATAACCCGTAATTGCGTTGTATGGTGATCTGGATGCTCCCAATCCGCTGCATTACGCCATTCTTCCTTCCCATAAGGAAATGCAAGACAGACCCGCAACTGCTTTTGTGCCAACAGAGGAGATTCAATACGGATCGCTAAAGTGTCAGTCTTCGGATGACAAACAGTCAGAACTTTAACAGGCTCAGAATCTACTTCAAAGCTGCTGCTTATAAGTCCTTCCCATAAATCCAGGATTTGGGTAGTCTTGATTATGTCCTCGATCTTTGCGTCTGTGCCATCGGATTTAATTATGCGTAATCCGATTTGTCCGAGGTACAGACGGTGCGGATTGGCACGTAACCAGGCGGCAGCAGGCGAATAATTTCTCGAATATTGCCTATCCGATGCATAGGGCACCTTCCGTCCGGCCACCTCGTATTCCTCCAGTATATCCGTAAGCTTGTAATCCTTTGGATTCGGCGAGGTATGCCAGCCCCACTGAGAAAAAGTGCCCAGCGGCATGCCTTTATCGTGATACTGCGGAAAAGTTTGAAGACCAGTAATATCGGCTGTGAAGGCAAACTCACCATTTCCGACGCTCAACGGCGTCAGCAGGTCCGGTTTGGTAAGAGTGACATTATGCCGTGTTACCAACGCGCGGCGATCTATCCGGCTTGTCGGACGAGTCCGATTGCCGGACGCAACTTCCGCGGAACGAGCTTGTTCCCCGAAGGAAATAGTAAATACAAGCACCACAAAAATAAAGTAAAAGCATTTTCTTACATTCATTATCACTACTCTATTTTATATCAAGAGTTAATGTTTGCTCAGTAAAAGCCTTTACTCCAACCAACTCTTTGGTTAAATCTTCTGTTACATCCGGACGCTTCTGCACAAAGACCTTTTGGTCCTTCTTCCAGGGTGAAATCGCCAGAATAAGCTCCGCATTTGGTTCAGCTAATTCCTTTTGCCAGCGCTTAAGCCACACATCCCATTCGCTCTTGCACCAGAAATTATCGGCGACAAGCAATCCATCTAAATACAGTCGAGCCGTGTCACCGATGTACTCAAAACGCACCATAACATCACTGACTTTACTCCAGTCGATTTTACCTACCTTTATGCGATAAGCCTTGACTGCTCCTGCCGGTTTGAAGGGATAGTCCCTGTCCGCCGCCGGGATTTGGCTGGTCGGCTCACTGGTGACAGTAACTTGCGGCAAGGTCAGTGTCGGCAGCGCAAATACAGAGGCCCCCCTACGACCGGCAGAGACCAGTGTTTTACCGCCGACTGAGAGCGTCTGACTGATGGCCGGGTAGAAACGTACCCGCCCAGGTTCCTCCTGAACGGTGCGCAGAGACAGAGTCGATCCGCTATGCCACAACTCCGTGGGACAAATAACTAAATGCCGACGTCCGTCTAAATTGAGATTATAGGCGTTTAAGCTATCTTGCTGGGACAGCAGTTGTATCTCAATGCGTTTACCTTCTTTGGTTTGCAGTCCGATACGACGTGAACGCTGTGGGGTGATGAGCCAGGCGTTGCCTTTTTGCTGAACTTGACCGCCTCGAACCTGGGACTCTTGCACACCGGAGACACATAAATACGTATCAATCCCGTCCAGGCGTAACATTACCCATCGGATGACGTCTCCGTCCTGCCAGCGCATCAGCGGCTGTGCCGTAGCATAAACCAACATGGCGTCGGCTATGGGGACATTAATCGGAAATATGCCCAGACTCCTGGATGGGATCGTGATTGGCGTCTCTGGAAACACTAATTCATTATCCCCAAAGACAGCGGCAAACTGCACGTTCTTGCGGTCGGGCATATCCAAATAACGCTGGTAATTATTGAAGAATAGAAAGCCTTGTTTACCCCTTGAACGCAGAGCGTATCGTAGTTTCGTAGGATCATCTGCCTCCGGGCGTTCCTCAGGTAAAGAAGGTATCATTGGCGCCAAATCCTGACCAAAATCCCTTATGAACCAGTGCAATCGTTTTAGATGATAATAAGAAGCATTGGTTTTGCCGAATTCTCCGAGCGGTGCCTGAAAATCATAAGATACTAAAGGCATACCCCCTTCGACGAGCCGTCCGGTTACTCCGAGCGGTTGCGAGCCGCCATGGTACATATAATAGCCGATTATATTCGCTCCTTCGCCAAGGCGACAAAGGGACATGCCCTCGATGTCCTTCGGATCGAGGATAGGTCTGCGGGGCCACTTGTGATGCATACCACCACCCAGCTCCGCCGTGGAGTATGGATAGCGAGAGGGGTCATACCGCAGCCGTTCCTGTCGGATGCGGTTTGTCACCATATCGCTTGCTATATTCGTGTTAAGCACTAAGCTCACCAAATCTGAGAACAAAAGTTCCTTAAACGGCGGAAGCTGTTCCGTCCCCTCCGCCCAGAATGGATCGACGTATGAGCCTTGCACAGGCAGCACTTCATCCTTCGGCACCCATGCCCAGCCCCAGCCTGTCACCGAGTAGTAGGGAACGTCCATACCCAATTGGCGGGCGATTTCCTTGCATTTCAGGATATAAGGATCACCACCGGTACCGCCTACGTGGCCGAATTCGTTGTCAAATTGAATCCCTATAACAGGGCCGCCGTCCTTGTGATATAAATCCTTAATCTGTTCGGCTACGGCTGTGTACCATCGTTGGACCTGTTCAAAGTAGGCTGGGTCCATGCTACGTGGTTTGCATACTTTGCTGAGCCAATCTGGGAATCCACCGTTGCGGGCCTCGCCGTGACACCACGGACCGATACGCAGCCAGACCGGCATATTATGTTTTTGACATATTTCTAAAAATCTACGAAGATTGCGGTCACCCTGCCAATCATACTGGCCCTGGATTTCCTCATGGAAAATCCAGAACACATAAGTAGCAATGATTTCAATGCCGCCCGCTTTCATAGCCAGCACCGAATCCTCCCAATATTCGTGTGGCACACGGGTATAATGAATCTCACCCATCACCGGCAGCCACGGCTGGCCGTTACGAGTGCAATATAGAGAATTGACACTGTAATCTATTCCATCAGGGCCTGTTGGCGTTCCCATTCGCAAGTGCCCTTCAAGAATATTGGGCATCTTCGCGGCAGCTTTTATCTTCAGAATCTGAGAATCTGATTTCGGTTCGGCTTGGACACCCGCTGCCTTTTGTTCTCGAATCGCAATGATTAATACAAGCACTGCAAAAATGGAATAAAAACACTTTCTTATATCGATTGTCATAAAGATTCTCTCTGAAACAAAATCTATGGTAGAAGACCATCCCCAAGCTGCGCTTGGGGCTGCCACCCTTTATAATTTCATTGGGTGGCAGCCTCAATCCGACATGATGGCTTAACCAACATGGCGGATTGGGGATGGTTTGCCCCAGCTAAACATGTACCACGGAAAACGTGGGTCTAAATAAGAAAATATTTAGCCCCCGGTTTTACCGGGGGTTACTTTTATCCGCATTGTATCCTTAAAAAGCCCTTCAATATCCTCTAAAGCAATTTCTATCTTAGGATCAAACTTTTCAGAAGCTATGTAAGATAGTAAGCTAAGCCGGAGCTGGCGGGCAGCCATTCTATCTTCCAAGTCATTGTAAATATCTATCGAACAGACCAAAATTTTTCCGGCACCGACCGATGCCTCGAAAAGCAGAGCCAGCTTTCGACAATTATTCCAGTCATCTATCGGCTGCAATATAGGCGCAATCCCCCGAGGTAATCCATCTATAATGAGCGGCTGACTATTATCGAGCAGATTCTGCCACTGCCAACTGGCATGACAATCGGTAGGGAACTTAGCCAGTGCGGCGTGGTTCGAATCGCACAAAATCCCCAACGTATGAACTTTGTTCTTTGGAAAAGTAATACGGTTCCAGAATATCGGCTGAAATGAGCCTACTGTGTCTCCAACAACTGAAGATGGAGGGAATAATAAAAGCACCTTACTTCCTGCCTCTAATTTGCTTTTAATCTGCTCATCGAGACCCATTGCTATATAAATGTCGCTGATATCCGAGGAAGGTAACGTTGCCGGGTATACCCAACAATCCCAGTCATTTGTATAAGGCAACCCAATGAGTTCAACTTCGAGATTAAGTTTGGCAGGCTCTTTGATGTCACTCAAACCATATTCAATACTGCCTACACGTGTCAAGCCTCCCATCAGCATAGCAGGAACTTTGAATTTACCTGTTTTGGTTTGAGTTCCATTATCTGTAGTAATAGTCCAGATCATTTCCACATTAGATAAATCTTTGGAACTATAGTTAGCAACATCGATGACAGCTTCAAAGTTGCTGTCTCCGGTAAATATACGCTTTTTCATTCGAGCCAGCGGCACGATGTCGTTACAGAATCGCCGGTACTGCTCCGGGCTACAATATCCTTTGGATTGCCATAGTGCATTCAAAACTCCCACCGGCGCGGTGCCCTGACCGGGGAAATCATGCAAATCGAGCAGTTGAAAGCCGGCGAAACCCGGTGTTCGCAAAGCCGTCTCTATCTCCTGTTTATATAAAAGGGTCTGGAATTTTCCACTTGCCATGAGGAACTTATGAGCAAGGTGTCTCATGCCGGCTTTGTTTAGCTTATCACGGAAGATTTCGATATTTTTCGCCTTTAGTACGCCGGTATAAAACTTATCTTCATCCAAATCGGGATACGCACACCATTGGCCGATCTCATGACCGACGACTGGGATGGGCCTAGCATTTACGTGCTCTCGATAATCGTCAAACGTCTGAGGCGGCCGGTTAAATTTCAACTTTTTCCAGTTATGCAGTCGGACAGCACTTTCGATTGAATATTGGTTTTCTTTGATTTGTGGCCAGCCGGCACCAGCAACATAGAACCTTCGATTATCTCTTTCTTTTAGGTTTTGCAGGAGTTGTCCGAGAAACTTATCTCGATTTTTCCCGCTGGGTTCATTGCTCGGTGAAAAGAAGCAAAATGATGGATGGTTGCCGTATGCCTTAATCATACGGTCGATTTCTTCGTATATCCATTTGTCAAGGGCGGTACCGTTACCAAAACCGGCCCAGCATGAGCCTTCCACCTGCAGATAGAATCCTTCCTCATCCGCCGCTGCAAACGCCGCTTCCGGCGGACACCACGAATGAAAACGAAAGTGATTAAGTCCATAACTTTTCGCTATGCGAATAATCCGCTTCCATTCCTTGATGTCCGTTGGAGGATAACCATGCTGCGGGAAAATACAACATTCCAATGTCCCCCGCAGGAATATTTTGCGGCCGTTAATGGTGAATTGCTTATCTTGAATACCCAGCTCCCTCATGCCGAATTGAACGTGTCTTACAGATTCCACCCCCTTACCATCCAGAGATAAGGTCAAATTATATAACGCCGGGCTGTACTCATCCCATAATAAACAATTATCTCCCATATCATACTCAAAGGAGACGTTCCCCTTCTCTTTATTCCATTCTACGGGGACATTTTTCACCGGCGTCTGGTGCTTCTTATCTGTATTGGAACTTTCCGCTGATACAGTCAGGATACCCTTTCCTGCCCGGCCAGTCGAATTACCCAACTGAACATTTACCTTGATACGTTTATTCGTTACATCGCCCGCTGCCCCGACTTGCGTCGCCAGACGCAGGGGCATGGGATAGATTTGCGCATCATCTATCCAGATTTTAGAGTCGGCGGTAAGTTGAATTCTCCCTGTAATTCCATTCCAGTTGGATTGTGTCTGATCGGATATGCTGTGGGCATCTTTTCCTACAGGTATAACATAATCATTATCTACGCATATAGTCAGAATGTGCGTTTTTCTGGGTTTTATGAGATTCGATAAATCATACTCGTGCGGCGCACCAAGACTGTCACACGAGCCAGCCGATTGGCCGTCCACCCAAACAGTGGTCTTCCAGTGCGGACGCTCTAAGTACAATACAATTCGCTCATCTTTCCAGTTCTTGGGAATTTTCACTTCGTGTTGATACCATGCCTTGCCGACGTAATGCCGGTCGGGTGTCAGCCAGAATGGACACTTAAAATCGTCCGACTGAATATATTCCGTGAAACGCGGGTCGCTCAACAACTGCATGCCGATTCTGCTGGTCCATTGAGTCTTAACGGAAGGTTTGTCACCAAACGATTGCTCCTGTAATGAGCCAGGCAGATTAATTTTTTCCGGAAGCTGTTGAGAAAACCATTGTTCGTTAATTCCAACATTATCTCGGTCCAACTTAAAATTCCACTGACCGGAAAGGTCAATTTCTTCGATTCCGAATGAAATACAAGCGGGAACTAACAAAAAAATGAAACATACAAATATTTGCCGCATAACATATACTCCACAATTTCACTCAAATCTGAACCAATCGTAATCAGCATAACCCTGTTTTTGCTCTGCGTTTTGTGCCAAACAGAATAGTCCAACCTTGGCTCCGATCCACCTGCCGGGTTGAGCAGTAAAGGATTCACCAATTTGTATGAATTCTTTACTATCATTGCTATAGCTGAAATTACAGACTGCTCCGTTACTAACCTTGACTCTTAGCAGTACCGAATTGCCCTGGCAGTCGGTATTAGCTTCATCGGTCTCTTTACTTCCTTTCATTGCATCCTCGCAGGTTCTTTTAATTAGACGACAACGAGATGATACTTTCTCAACCGCCAAGTATGAGTAGGATTGGCCCATAATAAGCAAACCTGATATTTGGCCTTCGCCGAGTTTGCTAAAATCAAGCCTTGCCGTGACAGTAAATTCAGGAGCAGGGAATTTCTGCAAGATAAGATTCGGAACCGGCCACAAATTGACCTCATTATCCGGGACTGGAACAGAGAATAATCGCATCCAGCCCGGTCTGTCAGTCAGTGACATCCAATCTTCTTTTGGATTTGCGTGCCACTGCCATTGTAGGCCAAGTTCTTGTGAGTTGAACTCATCGCTTGTCTGTGGAACTTCAACTGGCCATGCTTTGTCGACATTAGGCTTTTTGTATTCGGCTACCGGTTCGCCAATGCCATTACTATCTAAGTCGACGCCCATCAGCGGCCAGTCATCGACCCATTGCACCGGATTCAAGTGAACGACACGGCCGTATGCTCCACGATCCTGGAAGTGCAGGAACCAGTTTTCGCCGTTCTCAAGCTCTACCCAACTGCCCTGGTGTGGCCCGTTGATATTAGTCGAGCCTTGTTCCAAAACTCGTTTAACTTCACAAGGCCCGAAAACGTTCTTTGAGCGTAATGCTAACTGCCAACCCTCCTTCACACCACCTGCTGGAGCAAGGATATAGTAGAAACCATTGCGCTTATAGAATTTGGGCCCTTCAATAGTTGGCTGGACTCCATTTCGTCCATCGAAAACAAGCGTCCCCTCATCCAGCAGCTTCGTGCCATCCGGGCTCATCCGGTTAACGGTTAGGATACTCTTGATACCGGCTCGGCTGTTGGCCCAGGCGTGCACGAGGTAAGCATTACCGTCATCGTCCCAAAGCGGACAGGTGTCTATCAGGCCCTTACCTTTCTGGACCAGATGTAGTGACTCCCACGGCCCGGCGGGATTCCTGGCCTTTGTCATAAAGATGCCGGCGTCGGGGTCGCCGTAAAAAATCCAGAACAATCCGTTATGATAACGGATAGATGGTGCCCACACACCGTTGCCATGCTGCGGAACGTCGAAACGCTCGTCATCGAAACGTTCGATAGCGTGGCCGATGATTTTCCAGTTGACCAGGTCTTTGGAGTGCAGAATCGGCAGACCCGGTACACAGTTGAAGCTGGAGGCGGTCATATAGAAATCACCTCCCACACGGATAACATCGGGATCGGAGTAATCTGCGAAAATCACAGGATTTTTGTATGTACTATCTTCGTTGTTCGGATTCCATACTAAACTTTCATTCACATTCGCTACCTCCGCGCAGCAAACTATTTGGCAGAGCATGAATGACGTTATCAGCACAAACGTTATATTCAATCTCAATTGAGTCAATCGTATATTACTTCTCATATAATTTACCTTTATTCATTTCGCCCTGCACCACTCGACTTGGGCCATTAACAATGGTTCTATGGCCGAACACCAAGGTAATAACTTGTCATGGGATAATGAGCGTATCCCATCGACCGATGAGTTACATCGTTTCGGTAGAGAGGGTCCTGCATTAGGCAAACTCGACGATCCACAGCCGGGATGACGGTGCTATAGATACGAAGCTCGCCATTTCTATAGGTAACGATCTCATCGCGCCAGTCGCCTGTTATATCAGCTATTTGCTGCACGAAGCCTGCTATGTCACTCAATTTTTCACCCTTCCACTTGGAAACGTTTCTTCTGTCGCAGATTTCCCGCAGAAGGTCAGCATCCCACCAAACCAGGAAATTCTGGGGCGGGGTCGGCTCATTCAGTTTTTGGCCCTTAGCTGAGTAAAAATGCTTTTCACCAGCACATTCCATGCCAGGATAAGTCGGATCGATGTCACCTGCTATAGCATGTCCGAGCTCGTTGTCCTGATTAGCTTCTGCAATACCAAAGATGAGATTGCCGGTGCGTGCATCCCACAGGCTGGCGCCGTTATGAGGATGTGGGTCCTCAAAAGTATACCAGATTTCCAGACCGGGACGTTCCGGATCAATATCACCCAGATAGAACCTATCTCCATGTCCATAGCCGGTGCTCCACATGGTCCGGCCATCGTTGTCGATTGCGATAGAACCGTTTAGAATCTCGTCGCAACCGTCACCGTCAATGTCACCTGTTTTAATGCTGTGCTGACCCTGTCCGTGGTACAAAAAAGGTGCTCTCTCGTTGGTCCACCGCCAGACTTTTTGGAGCTTTTTATCCTTCAACACCCAGGCGTCGACCTTCATCAAACCATAAGTGCCGCGGACAGCCAACACAGCGGGGGTCTTACCGTCCAGATATGCCACACCCATCATATGCCGGCTCGCACGGTTGCCCCTGTTGTCCCCCCAATCCCGGACCCTGCCGCGTTCAATCCAGTCCACCTTATCGATTTCTTTGCCGGTCTGGCCGTCATATACAGTCAGATACTCCGGACCCTCCAGTATAAATCCTTTGCCGCCGTCGAAAGCCTCCTCCTGAGTTGCCGCGTAATGCGCGGTCTTTAAGCACACCTCGGCCTTATTGTCGCCATCAAGATCGCGGACTACCATCGGCGAAAACCATATTCCTTGATTAATGTTCCAGCCCAAATCGATGCGCCACATAAACTGGCCGGTTTTTCCGTTGTAAGCCTCAATCTTGTAGGTGTCACGACTCGGACGAATCCTGCCCGGATCAACACTGCCTGATGGGTGCTTGACAACAAAATCATACGTTCCGTCACCATCCAGGTCACCAATACCAACCCTGTCGATACTTCGAACATCTTCCCTCAGCTTGATCGCTTTATACTGCTCTACCGGTGTATTTGCCGGCAGCTCAGCTTTCTCATCCGTCAAAGCGGACTCTTTACCATCTAAGACCGGCTTAACAAACCATGTGTTCGCCTGGTCTAAAGGCGGATCATTATCCACAAAGTCCGTGGTTTTTGTGATAGGTTCTGGATTCAGCTTGACAGGCTCAGCATCTGCTGTCGAACGATAGACATTAAAAGCTATATTTTCGGGGTCGGTCTTGAGCAAACGCCAACCTAAGTAAACCCCGTTAGAAATCTTGTCTCTTTGCAGTTCGTTTCCACCCACTGTGGAATTTCTAACGGAGTAAACTTTACCACTTTCTATCGGTACAGCCAGCATTCCACGATTGAGTTTCTCTTCAACGCGCTCTTCAGCCCAGCCCAATATTGCATTCGGATCATACAGCGGGTCCACCGTGTAAAAGCCCAGATTCGGTAGTATATCACCCGCATTAAGCGTTCCGCCCGAGACAAACTGCCTTGACCCTGTTTGATTCTGTGCATCCGCCAAAGACCCACTAAGGGACGGGCACGCAAATATACAAAACAAAAATACTCTAAATACATCTTTTGCGACCATAATTGATTATCTCCTATTCTACACACTCATTAAAGGCAATTCCTTTATCCCAATAAATCGGGATCAAAGATTTTTATGCTCCACGCTTTCGATTTGTGTATCCGGCACCGGCTTACATTGATGGGTTTTAAAATCCTTGACATTTTTCAAAATAAAAGTCGGTACATCGGGGGTGTGCTTGGCTTTTACATTGTTGAAATCGGCATCCTTTACGTCGTCAAGAATAAATGCCGGACGAAAATCTTCCTTAATAAAACTTACCTCAACGTTATTTAGCTCAATTCCTTTTACATGACGGATAAAAAAGCCATATGCTGGAATCTCACCAAACATCCTCGGATCCGGGTATCCGGTTTCAAGTTCGGGAACTTCAACCACAGCTTGCTCCTTCGGTGCTCCTCCTTTAACCAGTATCCTAATATTACTCAGCTTGACATCTTCAATATCGTGACCGGGAATACCCATAATAAGCGAGCCATAACGAGGTTCTGCATTGTATACAACGATATTACTGATGTTTACCCGGCGAAGTTTGCCCACGGGCACCCCTTCCGGCCCGCGCATGCGCCTGCCCAGACGCAGGAAAAACGGTGAATTCGTAATGTCACGCATAGTGATATTAGTAATAGTGACATCCTCAAGCAAACCCCCGTCAACCGTCTCAAGCGCAAAGCCGCGACAGCGTTCGAAAACACAGTTGGAAATAGTGATATTTTTAAAGCCGCCGTTGGACTCGGTGCCGAACTTGATGCGTCCTGTAACACCGCCACGATCCGGCGCCTGCTGTTGCGTACGCTTGAAGGTACCATCCAGGAACGTTCCCTCATCGTAGCCGGCGACCTGACAGTTGGTTATCGTCACATTTTCCGTTGCCCTTGCATAGCCAAGTGCGAAAGAGCTCTTCAGAACAATCGCATCGTCATTCGGTGAATTGATAGTGCAATTGGAGATTCGGACATTGAGACAGCAGTCGATGTTAATTCCGTCACGGTTGGTATCAATCTTAACATTGTCAATCGTGAAGTTATCCACACCTGTCGGCAGTATACAGAAATGACCTCCCATTAGAAACGTGACATCACGAATAATAACATTTCGACAAAGTTTCAGTGCAATTGCTTTGTTGCCTGCTCCCTTATCATCCGGCTTGTCCCATTTGCCCAGGCCTTTGCCATGTATCAAGCCCGGACCGAGGATAGAGATATTCTCGAGTCCCTCGCCCCAGATCAGGCTGTCATGCCAATGGCTATGACCGAAGTCCTGGTACTTGTGCTCATCTCCCCACGGATTCGGCTCAGCAGGGTCATATCCGGCTTCTGCGGTAGGCTCAGCCGCTAATATCGTCGCACCATGATCGAGGTAAAGTCCGACATTGCTCTTTAAATGAATCGAAAAACACAAGTAGGTGCCGGCAGGAAAATGTACTGTGCCGCCACCTGCTGCGGATGCCGCCTCAATAGCTTTATTAACCGCCGGCGTATCGAGTGTCTTGCCATCACCTATGGCTCCATATTCTTTAACATCGAAAACTTTGGCATCAACCTGCGCAACTGCAAGGAATTGTGTGATGGCCAAAATAAGACAAATCATCAGGACTCGTTTTGACATGATTTCTGCTCCCTTTTCAAAATCTGAATGTTTTATTTCACCGTGACGTCCCAGACCTTTGAACGACGAGATTTGCCGTTCGGCCCTTTAATATCAAGCACTACAACAAAGCTGCCTGGTTTTTGATACTGATGGAGCGGATGTTGTTCGGTCAATGTTGTACCGTCGCCGAAGTCCCATTTCCAGGATGTTATATTACCGTATGACAAATCCTTGAACGCCACCAACCGGCGATCCATATCCAATACTTTAAAAGACCACTGGGCTTCGATAGGTTTACGGTACTTCTTCTCAAGCGGCATCAACTGAAACGCACACAAATGCGAAGCATTACCATACATTTTATGTTTTCGCGAGAGATTCCAAAAGCCATTATTTCTCCCTCTGCTATTGACATCATCATAATCAATGACCGCCCAGCACAGGCCGATGATCTTATTTTCCCAGAGTACGGATTCCACAGCACGGGCCGGCCCTTCGGGGCCAGCGTAATCAAAAGGCGTTATCCAGAATTCGAGAATGAGTCTGCCGGATTCACCAGGCTTGAAATTGAAGTCGCAGGTGGCATTTGCAAAAGGCAGCTCCTTTATCCATGGCTGGACACCCCATGCTAAGGTCCAGTCTTTGCCTTCAGCCGGCGTAAAGATATGATAGTTTTGCGCATGCACACCGTGGATAGCCCAGTTGGCTTCCTCGTCACTGATTCGCTCATCTTTAGCGGCTGCGGCTCCAACCTCTTCAGGAATCCACATTTCACGATGTCCCTTGTCAATCAGAGGACCACCTGATGCATCGGCATCCACGACAACCTCAAAAGTATCGTTATGCAAACCGGGAAGTGAAAAGTCCCAGTAGTTGTCGTACGCCTCATATAAAAAATACAAGCGGTTCAGGCCTTTAACCCACCCAACGCGCACACGGACATCCAAATTATTCGGATCTGATCTGGCGTGCCTGCCGTTATCATCCACAAGCTGGTCCGTGCCAATTATATAGTCGTCCGGAACCATGGCCCAGTCATCAGCCTTGCCGTCTATCCGCGGAATCATGTTTGCAGGGAATTGGAAGACTTTAAAAGTAACATCTCTGCGTTCCAGGGCTGCCGCAGGGTAACACACGAATGCTATAAGTATATTGATGATTATCTTTTTATATGTGAACATTTAGTCCTCCAGTACAACTGTAATGGTTCACTCTGCGCCGATAACGATAAATTTCGTTCCATAAGGTTCTAATTCCAGTGTCAGGTGTACAACCGTCTGCTCCGAGGAAGCACTGGCTAAAGGCTTGATGTCTCCCGTTGTCGGATCCCAGACTTGCATCTGGCCGCTTCCAGCTAAGGTCGCTTTGAGCAATTGCTTTTCCTGGCTTTCATTGAAAAACATATAAAGCTCGGCATCGCGCCAGCGGCGGTGAGTATATTTAACTGCGGGACAGCTCCGATCCAGCATGACAGACGGCGTTGGTAAGGCTTTCAATACCTCAGCAGTGAGTTTGCCGGACGGCTCGTGCAGGGCCCAGCTCAAATCGCCCGGCGCATCGGCTTTGAAGAATGTCTTTTCCACTACCATAGAAGGCTGACTTGCCATGAAAACTGCACAGCCGCCAGCTTTTACAAATTCCTGCAAACGGTTTAAAGCCGCCTTCGACATCGCGATCGTAGATGGAACAATCACGGCGCGATATCTCTGGCCGCTAAGGTTTACAAGGTCACTTCCTTCGAGCTTTAGAAGTTCCCCAATCGAGCGGTCATCCACGACGTCGAAGTCGCGCTGATGTTCCAGTAACTGCTGCATGATAGATAAGGTGCTGTCGTTGGCCTCTTTGTCACCGAGCCATATACTCATGGTAGGATAATATAGCGCAATTGCGGCAGTGGGACGTCCCTGGGACAGGATATAACAAGCCCTATTTAAATAGCGGGCCACCTGTGGAAACTCTTCGGTTGCCAGCCATCCTCTCATGCCGCTGCGTCCTTTGGATGATGCCGGTACGAACATCACCTCGACCATGTTTATGCCGCGGACGAGTTGGTGGTTGAGCACCCACTTGGCCTGCTCGACGCTCGGGGCAGGTTTATATGCTGCAAAACTTTCGGTAAATGCACGAGGTCTGCCGAAAAGATGAGCTGACGATGATGCATATTTGGGGTAGTCCGATACTTTGCCCGGCCAAATCTGATCCCAGATCGCGTCTATCCCCGGCATCTGTACATACCGCATACACCTGAAAAAATCTCCTTCAGAACGAACCAGGTCCAACATCTTATCTTCATGATTGAGATGAACCAGGTATTGGAGGTCATGTTCCGCGCACCATTTAGCCTGCACACCGAAGAAGTTTTCGCCAAACATGTCCGACCAGACGTCCCAGTAATCGGCCTTTGCTCTCTTCTGCTGTTCCGTCAAATCGCTCCGCGAAAAGAAAAAAGCTACATACGGTCTTACATCGTAGCCCTTACGCTGCTTGAACTCAGCGAAGATTTTAGGCGTCCACGGAATACCACGAATGCTATAATCCGGCTCGTCGCCTCTAAAGCCCAGAACAGTTTTGCCAAATTCTTCGCCGACGTATTTCTTGTATTGCTCATGTGTGAACTTGATGAACTGCTTTGTCGCTGCAGGGTCAAGATAATCACATAGTGAATTGCTGGTATCTTTGCCTCGTTTGGGATTATTAACGGCTCGTGTGGGTGAGGAGCGGAACTGGTGTTCAACAAGAAGCACCTGCCAATCGCCCTGCGGCGCTGTCCAATTAAGTTCGCCTGAGCTTATATCGAGAACCTGATTGGTATTATCTGCCCGGTTTAACGCAACTACGCTCACTGTCTCGGGCGAAAGTTTGCGAGAAAGTGTCTGGCCGGAAGCAACCTCGATGCGACCAGCGAGAACCAGGGCCTGCATTCGCAGGTCGGGACTTTCTTTAGAGAACTTTCCTCCGGCGAATCCACTTGGATATTTGCCTTCGTCAACCAGCCAGACTTTCATTTCGCGGATACGGGCCTGCTCCACCGCGACTTTCACCATCTCGAACCATCCTGTGGTCAGATACTCCATATCATAGCCCGGTTCAAGCGTGACAGCCCTAACGCCCTTTGCCTTAAACGTATCTAAATCACGAGTAATAACTTCCTCGGTAACAGGCCCATCCCAGCCCCAATAAAAAGTCATACTGTATTCAGCCGGAGGTTCCTTAAAATTGGAAGCCACTTCTGCAACACTCGGATCAGAAATTTGCTGTGAGGCTCTTTCCATAGATATCACTGATCCTTCGACCAAGCTCAGGACGGGCTTGATTGGGAGTATTCCCAACACAAAAACCAAAAATAGAGTTTTCAAACAGTTTCTCATTTGTTTACTCCTACCTACTAACCGATTTCTTTTGACTAACTACATGATTTCAGTTCACACTCTTAATTTCGACCGTTGCTTCCTTAAGCCCATCCGCACGCGCTGTCAGCCGTATCCTTCCCGGCTTATGAGTAGACTGCAGGATCACAAGGCACAGCCCGTTAAATGCTTTGCGTCTATCGGCCTTGAACGAGTCATGGTCAACAGGATTTCCGTTATCAACACCGATGAGACGTCCTTCACCTTCGATTTTAAAATGCACGAGGTTATCAGCGGTGGGGACAACTATACCAACAGCGTCAACAACCTCAACCGTTATGTGGACAATATCCCGTTTGTCAGCGGCAATTGTGTCACGATCGACACTTAGTCGGATCGCGGAAGGCTCGCCAGTGGTTTGAACTTCATTAACACAGACCTCTTTGCCACCCCTTCTTCCGACTGCTTTCAGCACGCCCGGTTCATAAGGGACATCCCACGACAGGTGCAGGTCGGCAGTGGTACCATTCACCGGAGGCTTGGCGTATCGATACCAGCTACCAGCATTGCCAGGCCGAGGAAATTCAAGACGTTTCTCGCCATAGGACTTACCGTTAAGAAAGATCTCGATAGCGTCACAGTTACTATAGCAGAGAACAGGAATGACCTGTCCCTCTCTGCCGGGCCAGTTCCAATGCGGAAACAGGTGAATCATCGGCTCATCTGTCCATTGGCTCTGGTAAAAGTAGAAGCTATCCTTAGGGAAACCACAAAGGTCGAGAACGCCAGAACTGGCATTTTTGCCGGGCCAGCGTGACTCGCCGAGGTAGTCGATACCAGTCCACATAAAATCGCCGATGACGTAATCGCGTGTTGAAACAAACTTCCAAATTTGCTCAGCCCGAATCATGCCAGAAGTATAGTTGGGCCTGACGATATTTGGATCTCTGCCAAGCGAGTATCCGCCGCGAACTCCGTATACCGAAACACTCTCGGTACCGACAAATTTCCAGTTCGGATGCGCATGACGGTCAATACTGTAATATAGCTCACGGCGCTCATGCCAGCGGTCAACGTAATTGTAACCGACTATATCGAGCAGCTCAAGAAACTCAAGGGTTGTGGAGCCGCCGTCGGCAGCGATGTTATCGCAACCCTGCGTGACCGGACGTGTAGGCTCTTCTCGGTGACATATCTCGACCAGCTTTCTCAGCACCTCATGACCTCCCTGGCGAGGCTGCTCTCTGACTTCATTACCAACGCTCCACATAACCACCGACGGGTGGTTGCGATCACGATGGAGCATCGCAACCAGGTCACGTTCTGACCACTCGTCAAAATACTTATTATATCCATGTGTGGTCTTGCCTATTTGCCATTCGTCAAAAGCTTCATCCATGACGAGAAAACCCATACGGTCGCACAGATCAAGAAATTCCGGCGCCGGGGGATTGTGAGCGGTGCGGATGGCATTACAGCCCATCTTCCTGAGTATTCGCAGCCGACGTTCCCAGACGCCCAGCGGCACGGCTGCGCCCACACAACCGCCGTCGTGGTGCAGACAAACACCGTTCATCTTGACCCGCTCTCCGTTGAGCAGGAATCCACGGTCAACATCGTATTCTATCCTGCGAATCCCGAAGGCAGTATTGACCTCGTCCAGAGGTTTCCCGTCCCCGAGAACTACCGAGCGCAGCTTGTAAAGCACAGGCTTTTCTATCGACCAAAGGTTGGGTGAGTTGACCTGCATCTGTTGTTGAAGTTCGGTTTGCTCTCCGGCGTTCAGCTCAAAGTCTGATTCAACGCTAGTTAATTCTTTACCATCGATATCTATAATAATCGAGCGCAATATCCCCTTCACTAAGGTTGTTCCCTCGTTTTCGAAGCGCGTGCAGATGGCTACGGTTGCCGATTCAGCACTAACCTGTGGTGTGGTGACATAGACTCCCCAATGACCCACATGAATCGGGTCCGTGACAACCAGCCGAACATGGCGATAAATGCCGGAACCAGTGTACCAGCGAGAGTTGGGCTGATGGGAATTATCCACGCGTACAGCAATGACATTCTCGCCATCTACCAAATAAGGTGTTAGGTCGTAATGAAAGCTTAAATAGCCGAAAGGCCGCTTGCCGAGGTATTGCCCATTTATCCAGACGGTGCTATTCTCATAAACGCCGTCGAACTCAATCCAAACGCGTCGGCCTCTCATATTTTCGGTTAAATTAAAATGCTTTCGGTACCAGCCGATGCCGGTGGGGACATAGCCGCCCGCGCCTCCGGTCGGGGCTTCCTGCCGGAAACCGCCGGACTCAGGTTCAACGCTCCAATCATGCGGCAGGTCCAATTCACGCCACCCACTATCATCGAAGGCCACCTGCTCAGCGTCTTGTACATCACCCAACTCAAACTTCCAACCAAAATCCATTGATAGCACCCGCCGACTTTGCCCATTCACCAAAGCCGAAGGCCATGAACAACATGCCAGGGTGATAATTATTAGACCGGTTAAAATAGGCTTCCTCATTTCAATTTATTCCTTCCTAATCTGCTCAAATTAACAAACCGCTCCGATGATCCTATTGCACACATTAATCTGGAGGGCTCTATGGAAAAACGGCAGGAAAAGAACACGGCTGAACTTCGATTTCAATCGACGCTTTCTCAAGTCCCTCCGCATACGCTGTTAACCGGATTCTGCCCGACTCGCGCGTCGACTGGAGGATGGCCAAGCACCGGCCGTGATAAACTTTGTGTACTCTATCCTTGTAATCCTCAAGACTGTTGAGATCGCCATTCTCTATGCCAAGAATCTCACCCGGACCATCAAGCTCGAATGTCAGTTCGTACTGAGCGTCCGGTACACGTACGCCCTGGTCGTCAACAATCTGAACTTCTATGTGGCAGATATCCTTGCCGTCCCCACGAAGCTGAGTCACATCGGGCAACAATTTAATTTGGCTTGAAGGTCCAGCCGTTCTCAATACGTACTCGCAAACGGCTGTATCGTTTCCTTCGACACGGCTCAGGACAGGTTTACCACCCACAGCCTTAAGAACACCTGCCTCGTATGGGACTTTCCAGCTCAACAGACCCTGGACTGCCTCCGAAAGGCGCTTGGTTCCAATGGGCTTGTCGTTGAGCGTTATACCCATCCTGAATAGAAAGTCGGTGTCACGCTCTAATGATTTGAAAGTTCTCTGTTAGGAGCTTATGTAGGGCTTCTTTATGGTCCTTGATATGGTCAAAGAAGCAGTGACAAGAAGCCTGA
>Ga0315541_1000657_pt1 | contig 35923 bp, 30 predicted proteins | sample SalMarSW160190MG_FD_203095 | JGI IMG/M metagenome (GOLD analysis project Ga0315541, IMG submission 203095) | Salt marsh sediment microbial communities from the Plum Island Ecosystem LTER, Massachusetts, United States - Salt Marsh Sediment SW1601-190 ...
TAAATAATTTATCAACCCTATTTTTTATGATATTTGTATAATTTATATTTACTTTGAGTTATGGAAATAGGGAAGAAAATAGCAGAAATTAGAAAATTGAAGGGGAAGACTCAAGAAGAGATGGCTGTACTGCTCAATTTAAAGTCTAAAGTGAGCTACGGCAAAATTGAACGAGACGAAATAAGTCCAACTCTACAAAGACTTAAAGAAATTGCAAATATACTAGATGTAAATATTGCACAATTCTTTTATAAGGAAGATCCTGGGGTTTTTTCAAAGGAGATGTATGAAAGCACAAAAGAAAAAAGATCTCCTGAATATTTTAAATATCAGGATGCTGGTTTATATTTTACTGAAATAGAATTGAACAGGATCAAATATTCAATCAGAGAATTTCTTGAATTTGTAATTTATAAGATTACATATGAACAATATTACTATCCACAATATTCTTTTCTCAAATTGCTTAGTAACTACATTTTCAATAAAAATCAAAACAATGGGAAAATTGAGAAATGGTTCTCTGACTTTGCATCTGTTTATGCCTGGGATAAATTTAAAATTGATTTTCCTGATTTTTTTAAGGATCTTGAGACTGAACACGAATCACTCAATAGTAAATTTGAAAAGACAAAACAACCAAGGAAAATTTTTGAAATATTATCTCAATGGCAAATAGCATATGAGAGAGCATACTTTTATAATGCTTTTGATAATGTCTATGTCCGTGAATTTCTAACGGAATTGCCTGATAATATGTATGGAGAAAATAAAAATTTACTAGAGATAATGGATAAAAAGGTCTATGACCTTTGGATGGAGTATAAAGAAGAAAAAAGTTTGTCATAATTCATAAATCTATCTAAATCTAATACTTATTATTTTATAGATTATTTGATGAAAAACTTAATAAATACAAGTTATAACTTAGCATTTACAAAAGTTGATTATTGATGCTATAATAATTAGACTATGCCAGAACTAAAATTGAGAAATGCAGGAGACTTAATTATAGATACTCTACCTGATGAATGTCCTCATTGTCATCGGTTAATATCACCTAAAATATTTGACGGTAGAAATATTTCTAATACACTTGAACTGTATCTTATTTGTCCAAATAATGAATGTAATCTTGGCTTTTTTGCGTATTATGAAAAAAAAGCATCTCACGATATGTTTCCAACCTTTAATTATTTATTTACTTCAAAAGGGAAAATTAAAGAAGTTGAGTTTACAGACACAATAAAAAATATATCTGAGAACTTTGTAAAAATATATAATGAAGCCTATATTTCTGAACAAGAAGGATTATATGAAATTTGTGGAGTTGGTTATAGAAAAGCTTTGGAATTCTTAATTAAAGACTACCTCATTAAGAAAAATGAAGCCAAAAAAGAGATAATTGAAAAAACTCCGTTGGGTAAATGTATTGGGGAATATGTAAATGATCCCAAGATAAAAGCAGCTGCAAAACGTGCAACATGGCTGGGAAATGATGAAACTCATTATCTGAGGCGATGGAAGGATAAATCGCTAACTGATTTAAAATTAATGATAGATCTTACTATACACTGGATCGAAATGGAAGAACTTACAAAACGGTTAGACCTGGATATGCCCACAGAAAAGTAAAATTAAACACTTTCCCATGCTCTAAGCATTTCTCTATGTTTATAATCTTCTGTTATCTTAAGATATTTATCGAAAGTAGAATCCTTTACATGTCCTGTAATGCTCTTGATTGTTTTTACATTCATGCCTAACATGAGACTGTTAGTAATAAATGTTTTGCGTGCAGTATGCATTGTTATCAATTCATATTTTTCATAAACTGTTTGTTTCTTGTTCGCACCTCTATATTCAGTAATTATAATTTTTTCTTTCAATTTGATCTTCTCACAACATTTTTTAATGTATTCGTTTGCTTTCTGGTGTGAGATGCGTGGTAAAGCATAAACCGGTCTGTCTTTATATCGATCCAGAATTTGTAAGGCTTTCTTTATGAGAGGGATACTTGTTTCTTTTTCTGTTTTATCTGCAATTATATTAAGTTGATCTCCCTTAATATTTTCATTCCGGATTTGCTGCAGATCTGAAAATCTTAATCCGGTAAAACAGGCAAAACAATAAATGTCTCTTACCTGGTTTAATTTTTTACTCTTGAAATTATGTTTAAAAAGAGTATTTAGTTCATCCCAGGAGAGAAAGATTATTTCTTTGTTACGTTCTTTAAATGTGTATTTTTTAAATTCTATAGTATTGAATAATTTGTTTTCTACACTCCAATACAAGAAGGTTTTTAGGACCGAAACAATTTTTGCATAATAATTATCCTGGATCTCTCTATTTATGAAGGCATATTTTTCGAGATCCTGGAAGAATCCTATATTGATATTATCATATTCAAGTATAACTCTTGTATCACTCTCAAAGTCTTTCAGAAAATTCAGCACTGTTTTATATCCCGTTACGGTCCGTTTTGCTTTTGTTGCTTTATTTTTATCAATAAAAATTTGAAATGCATCCTTTAAACCAGGTTGACCAGATATATCTTCATGTGCATTATTAAGGAAATTTATAATTCTATTTTCAGTTAAAGGTTTCTGACCAGTTATGGGAGTATTAAACAGATCCCTGGCTTTGGCTTCGATTTGATCTAACGTTAAATTTATTTCTTTGTACCTGTTGTCTGGTTCGTTTTCTCTGTTAGGTTTAACCCTTTGTTTACTGCAATTCCAGTATCTGGGTTTTATTTTATCAATTTGTTTTCGGTATTTCTTACGATCAAATGTTATTTGTGTAATGATAGGTTTTCTTCCCCGCTTATCCGGATCCTGAGCTTTAAGATAAAAGTTTATATTTGCCATATATTTTTTGTTAAATATATAAAAATAGGGGCAAAATTAGGGGCAATTTATGATTAAAATGAATTAAAACTAATAAATATATGTTAACGAAAAATATTATGAATAAAGCATTTACAAAGGATTTAATATAATACCGATAAAATGAATTGTTATTAATTCAAGTCCCGCCCCGGGTACAAAAAAAAGAGTGAGAGTGAGCACGAGGTACAAGCGAACACGATCACTCTGCTTTTTATCCGCCGTAGTTCTGAATTATCAGAACGAATGAGGACAAAACTAACCTGACTGGAGGGAGATACACACTTCTTTCGCCAATAATATATTTCAGTTGTAAAGCGAGAGCAAGACACTTTCACTTCACTTCTATTCGGGAAACAAAAAAAGCTCCCCGAAGGAGCTTTTTTAAATTTCTATTTGGGATTTGGTCCTGGAGGCGGGCCTACTCCATTATCCCCATCATCAGGATCAGGTAGCCGGTTTGTAAAGAAGATAAGATATTTCATAACGGCATTACTATTAATTAGCCTACTCTGTATAGCTTTTCGGCATCCGCTTTATGCAATATAATTCATTTTCATGATAAATTCCAGTTATATGGTTTAATTTTATGGGCTGTTCCTTTCATATTATCTTCTAATATATGTCATGGATTAAGGCTCTTGTATCAGGACAAATTATTATTGTATGTTTAATAAGCAGTATACTTTTTGCCTCTGATTTTACAATCTATAAAAATGATTATCAAAACAAATTAATCACTCCTGAGCATATTCTTTATGACTTTTTGCCGGCAGACTCAGATCAGAAAAATATATATCAAATTTTGCTCAATCATTTTTTGGATGGAGATTCACTGTTCCTGGCAGGTGAGATTTTGCAGGCAGAAAGGCATTACAATAAAGGACTTGGTATTGCCAGGGATCTTAATTTAACCTGGCAATCCATCATAATAAACTGTCGCCTGGGTTTTATGTATTACTGGACAGCCAATTTTGAGCAGGCTGAAAAACACTACAAAGATTCATGGCAATTGATTATAGGAGAAAGTACTATAAAAGATACTCTTGCTGTGATCGAGTCTTATGTATTAAGTTCAATGATAGATATAACTGAATTCAGTTCTTTATTAGAAGTATTAAAATTGGATGATTTGTTTCATAATGAATTTTATCCTTTTTCGGATCAAAGGAAAAGCAAATTTCATTTTCTAAAAGCCATGTCGTATAAGGAAGAAGCGGAGTATAATCTTTATAGTAATGAATTGTATAGCGCTGAGCAATTGCTTAATAAATCGTTTCCCGGTTCGCCGCTATGGATATTCCTAATTCGATTGCAGCAGGCAGAATTGTATATTAAATATCACGAATTCAACCTGGCACTTGAGTTTCTGAATGAACTGGAAATGCAGGTAAGTAGTAAGAAGAAATACAAAAGTTTTCAATATTTTGTGTATTCAAATCTTGGAGAAACCTATACCAGGTTACGCGATTATATGCAGGCTCAGAAATACTATGAGAAAGCAGATAAATTTGTTCTGGATAGTCATCATATTTTTATGGCTGAGTATCATTTAATAAAGGGGTATGTTTATGAAAAGCTAAATTCCTATTCAGAAGCAAAAGCATCCTATAAAATCGCTGAACAAATATATTATGACCATAATATACAGGATGAAAGACTTGCAAAAGTATTCTGGTATCTGGCATCTATTTCAAAGTCCTTAAAAAATGAAAGTGCTGAACTGGATTATCTGGGAAAAGCTGAAGAAATCTTACAAAATCATCCTGACCCTAATTTAAAACTGTTTATTATAAGAAGGTTAGGACTGTATTATTATGTAAGAGAAAGATATGATTTGGCCATATTCATTTTCAATCTTGTTCTGGATGATCTGGATAAAGTATTGCATGATGAAACGTATTTTAAGTCCAGGTATGCTTATTTTGTAAATTTTGAATATCCTTTCCTTCTGAGAAAACGTGCCCATGCTTTTTATTATATTTCGAAAAAGAATGATTATGATCTTGTACCCTTACAAAATTCTTATTGTGATCTTAAAAATCTACTGGAAATCAACCTTAAGTTGTATGATCAATTGACATATGAACAATCAAAAAAAGCTTCACTTTCCCTAATTCGATATACGTATAATGATATAATTAATATAGGATATGAGTTATATAGAAAAACAAATAATGATTCAATAGCACATGAACTTTTTTATTTTGCTGAAAAAAGCAAAGCTCATATGCTCAGAAGTTTTGTTTCAGATGAAACTGCAAAAAGATTATCCGGTATCCCGGAAAATTTAATTCTTAGAGCCAGAATCATGCAGAAAGAAATTGATTCTATGCAATATGATATTAAGCATCTTAGTATACAAGAGGTCAATAATGATAGTTATGCAATAAATCGGATAATAAATAAAATTAGTGAATATCAAAGTTTTAAAGAAGATTTGGAGAAGAAATATCCTGAATATTTAAAATACAGGGAAGATGAGAAAAGCATATCAATTCATACGATACAGGAAAAACTCAGATCAAATCAGGTTATTCTGGAATATCACTTTACTCATAATGCCTTTTATATTTTCTATATCGATAAAACAATGTTCAAATTATTTATTTCACCCTTGACAAAAGATTTTCCGCCTAGAGTATTGGCATATAGGAAAATCATTGCAGAAATGAAATACAATGATTTTTCGAGAAATACTTTTAATGAATTTTGTCAACAATCTTATGGTTTTTACGAGCTTATGATAAAACCTGTTGAGAATTTAATAAAAGATAAGAGATTAATCATTGTTCCCGATGGTGAACTCATATTAATTCCTTATGAAAGTCTTTTAAAACAAAACATAGATACTCTGAATCTGAAAATATCATATAGTGAACTGGATTATCTTATTAAAACGAATGCAATAAGTTACCTCTATTCGAGCAATCAATTGCTGGACGATACAAATATTAGGAAAAACAAAGTTCGCTATGCTGGTTTTGCACCCGACTACAAAGATTCAGAGATTAATACAACAAAAAAGAATTCTATTGATTCACCTTTTCCAAATCTGCCAGGCGCTGTCGAAGAGGTACAAAGCATCAGTAAGTATTTTAAAGGCAGGTCATTTCTTGGCAAAGAAGCCAGTAAAGAAAGGTTTTTTAAAGAAGGCATAAGGAATGAAATAGTCCATCTGGCAATGCATACAATCATTAATGCAGAAGAGCCTATGAGCTCACAGCTTGTTTTTACAACAGAAGATGATCCTGAAAAACAGTTGTATGCCTATGAAGTTTATGCACAAAAACTTACTGCCAGTTTGATTGTGCTTAGTGCATGCAACACCGGTGTAGGTGAAATCGTAAGGGGAGAGGGGGTATTTAATATTGCAAGAGCGTTTATACAGGCAGGGGTAAAGGATATCATTTTAACTCAGTGGTCTGTTGCAGATCAATCAAGTGCTTTTTTGATGAATAGATTTTACTACTATTTGTCTGAAGGATTTGAAGTCGATGTTGCACTGCAACATGCAAAAATTGATTTTCTCAAGAATGGAGATCCCGTAAAAGCTCATCCATTTTACTGGGCAGGATATGTAGCAATTGGTAATCCAATTTCTTATACCTATACGAATAGAAAATGGATTATTATTTTCTCAGTTATAATTTTGATGTGTGGGGTATTTTGGATAAAACTGAAGCTATATCCTTAATTTTTTAAGTATAGTATTTGCTCTCTTACTATAGATGTTTTCTTCATCAGATAGAATTTTCAAATATTTTCTTGCTTTTTCAACATCACCGGTTTTTAAATATACCATTGCAAGATACCATCTTGCATGCAAAGAATAGGGTGTAAATGAATCTTCTAAAATGGTCAGCAATTCTGAAATAGCCAGATCATTTTTATCAAGTTCAATTGCATTCATTGAGTAATAAAATCTGGCAGCCTGATCAGTAGTATTTTTTTCGAGATAATTCTTTAAGATTTCAAAAGAAACTTTATAATTTCCTTCCTGATAAAGTATATATGATAACTGGATTTTATCGGTGGAGTTTATGACTGAGCGGGTTGTGATATCAGTTTGATATGGATTATAATACAAATGGAAAATCTCTTGCGGGGATTTAAATGAAAGGATTTGGAAAAGGCTAAAACCAATTAATACAAGTATGGTAGCAGCCACAGGGTACTTCATGTATTTCATAAAATTCGCTTTCTCTCCGGATGTTGTCTCAGTATCTTTTTTATTCAGCAATGTAATAATATTGTTGCGCAATTCAAAGATTTGATCATCTTTGATAGACTCATTAATATCTTCGTGCAAATTCACTTCAGCAGAGAATTCCTTATTTTTATTTATCAACTCCCTTATCTTTTCACTCTCTTCTTTATTCATTTTACCATCTAGGTAAGTTTCTATCATTCTGGTGTATTTCATTACTCAACTCTTTATATTTGCTGCTATTCTTAATTTTTAAAACCAACGATTTTTTGCATCGAAACCGCCTGTTTTTTGTATGCTGATCTGAGCTATATCCCATAATCTTTGTTATCTCTTTAATAGGGATATTATTCAAAAACATTCTAAGTACTTTCTTACAATTCTGACTAAGCTCCTCAAATTTTTCCCGATAAAGTTTTAATCTTTCATTCCTGTCAATTGCATCAATTAATAGTAACTCTTCATCTGTATAATGGTCAGTTGTTTTAGCAGGTACTGCTCGTTTAGTTCTTAAGTTTAATTCCTTAAGCCACATCAAGTGTGCAATAGAATATATAAATGTTGTTAAAGAACTGGTAAGCCGGAAATCTTTTTCTCTGACTTTTCTTAAGAGTACAATAATACTCTCCTGGAAAATATCTTTAGCATCTTCAATATCTCCGTTGTTGGAAACCACAAGATGCCGGATTGTTTTAAAACATTCATTATATAAATGCTCTAAAACTTTTGTATCACCATTAGCAATACCTTCTAATAACTCCTTATCTGAGTATACTGTTTTTTGATACAATTGTATATTCTGTTTTTGTTACAATAGTAACCCTAAAAACGATAATTTTAAAATTAATTAATCAGTGAAGTAATTCGATAGAGGTTCACAAGTACATATTAAATTTCTGTCTCCAAATGCATCATCAATTCTTGAAACCGGAGGCCAATATTTCTTTGTATGCAACCATTTCATTGGAAATGCAGCTTTTTCTCTACTGTAGCAATGATCCCAACTGTCATCACACAATTCATTCATACAGTGTGGTGCATTGGTTAATACATTGTCTTGATCATAGTTTTCAGAGATTTCCATAATTTCAGAGTGAATAGCCAACATGACCTGAATAAATCGATCAAGTTCACGTTTGGATTCACTTTCAGTAGGCTCAACCATAAATGTTCCATGCACCGGAAAGGATAATGTTGGAGCATGAAATCCATAATCCATTAAACGCTTTGCAATATCAGCTTCAGTTATGTTTGCAATTTTTTTAAAGTGACGACAATCAAGGATTAATTCATGTGCAACGAAATTATTCTTTCCTTTGTATAAAACTCTGAAAGCATCATCCAAACAAACGGCAAGATAATTTGCATTGAGAATTGCTATTTTGCTACAATAGGTTAATCCTTCAGCACCAAGCAAATTACAATAAGCGTGTGAAATAGTAAGAATACTTGCACTACCCCAGGGTGCAGAAGAAATACACTTTATCCCTTTTGCTCCTCCTGTTTGTGCAAAAGGGTGATTTGGCATATATTCAACAAGATGGTCTGCTACACATATTGGGCCTGCTCCAGGTCCACCACCTCCATGAGGAATTGCAAATGTTTTATGCAGATTAAGATGACAAACGTCGGCTCCAATCAGAGCAGGATTCGTTAATCCTACCTGAGCATTCATATTTGCTCCGTCCATATATACCAATCCTCCATAGCGATGAATGATATCAGTCATTTCTTTAATTTTCTCTTCAAATACGCCATGTGTTGAAGGGTATGTTACCATAAAAGCGCCAAGATTTTCACTATTTGATCCTGCTTTAATCTTTAAATCGTCAATTTCAATATTTCCTTTTTCATCACAATTCACCAATACAACTTCCATCCCAGCCATTCTGGCACTGGCGGGATTTGTGCCATGTGCCGATGTCGGAATTAATACGACATTTCTATGTGAGTTTCCATTTTGCTTATGGAATTCTCTGATTACCATCAAACCGGCATATTCACCTGCAGCACCTGAATTTGGTTGAAATGAGATTGCTTTAAAACCTGTAATTTCTTTAAGAATTTCTCCTAACTCATGAAATAACTGCTGATATCCCTCAGTTTGATCGATAGGAGCAAATGGGTGAATTTCACCAAATTCAGGCCAGTTAAGCGGCATAAGCTCGATCGCAGCATTCAGTTTCATTGTGCATGAGCCCAACGAAATCATTGAATCTGTGAGAGAAAGATCTTTACGCTCAAGATTTTTAATGTATCGCATCATTTCAGTTTCCGAGTGGTACTTTGAAAATATTTCTGATTTCAGGAATTGACTTTTTCTTCTGAAATTTGAATGAAAATGGATCTTATTTTCAGTTTGTTTCAGTTCGGCAAAAGGTTTTTCCATTGCAGATGCAAAAACTTCTATAAGTTTGTTAAGATCTTCCAGATTTGTTGTTTCATCTGTACTTATACCAATTGAATTGTCACTAAAATACCTGAGGTTTATTTTTCTTTCCAATGCCTGAATTTGAATAGTGCGTTGAGCAATGTTTTCTGGCAGCTGCACTTTTAAAGTATCGAAAAAATATTTGTTCAATTGTTTGTACCCTAATTTTGTTAGTGTTTTTTCTAAGGTGCCGGCAGTTTGGTGACAATGTAAAGCGATTCTTTCAAGACCTTCGGCACCATGGTATATAGCATACATTCCTGCCATAGTAGCCAACAGAGCCTGGGCAGTACAAATATTTGAGGTGGCTTTTTCTCTTTTAATATGCTGTTCGCGCGTTTGAAGAGCCATACGCAGAGCGATTCTCTCATGCTTGTCCTTTGATACACCTATAATTCTTCCGGGAATATACCTTTTGTATCTTTCTTTTGTAGCAAAAAATGCTGCATGAGGGCCGCCAAATCCCATGGGCAGACCAAAGCGCTGAGCCGAACCAACGACTACATCTGCTCCCCATTCTCCGGGAGGAGTCAGAATTGCCAGACTTAAAAGATCAGCGGATACTGATACACCACAATCAAAAGAATGAGCTTTTGTAATAATCTCCGAATAATTTCTAATTTCTCCATTTCCGGATGGATATGAAAAGAATATTCCAAAGAATGCATGATCCAGCTGAATGTTCTCATAAGAGTCAATCACCAGTTCTATTCCAAAAGGTTCTGCACGGGTTTGAAGTACTTCCAGGGTTTGAGGAAAAACATCTGAATCAACAAAGAATTTCATTTTTTTTTGTTCTCCCTTTTGTTTGGTTCTGGCGTTAAATAGCATCGTCATGGCTTCTGCAGCAGCAGTTGATTCATCCAATAATGATGCATTAGCGATTTCCATAGATGTTAAATCAGCAATAGCTGTTTGAAAATTCAGCAATGCTTCAAGTCTGCCCTGAGATATTTCTGCCTGATAAGGAGTATATGATGTATACCAACCTGGATTTTCGAGAATATTTCTCTGAATAACAGCGGGGAAAATTGTATTGTAAAAACCTGCACCAATATATGACTTATACATTTTATTTTTTGATGCAATGTGCTTGATCTTTTTAAAATATTCATATTCTGAAATTCCATCAGGAAGATTGAGAGGATTTTTCATGCGTATATTTGAAGGTACGGTTTTATCAATAAGTTCTTCAAGGCTATTTACGCCAATTTTTAACAGCATTTCCGGAATCTCATTTTTACGGGGCCCAATATGGCGGTTCATGAATTTATCAGCTGACATAGTATAATTATTTTAATCAAATATTTTTAAAATAGCCAATTGCTTTTAGAATAAAAAAGGATTTGTATCATATTCGTATCGAATAGTAGAAGCAGGTCCATGTCCCGGATATACAACAGTTTCTCCTGGCAGTGGCATAAGTTTTGTTTTGATACCCTGAATAAGCTGATTATAATTGCCTCCCGGAAGATCTGTTCTGCCGATACTTCCTTTGAACAATACATCACCTGTTATTAGCAAATGATTTTCTTTATTATAAAAAACAAGACTTCCCGGTGAATGTCCGGGAATATGATAAATCATTAATTCTGATTCTCCGAAAATTAGTTTATCATTTTCCGATATGGTACTATCCGGAAATGGAGGCTGATCAATACGCATACCAAAAAACTCCGCAAAAATTGTAGCTCCTTCAATTACTATTTTTTCTGACTCATGAGCATAAAACGGGATGTCATATAAATTTATAATTCGTTGACAACCAAGCACGTGATCAACATGACAATGCGTGTTATAAATAGCTTTCGGATTCAATCCGCTATTCGTAATGTAATCAATAAATTTTTTCTCTTCTAATTCTGAACTGATTCCGGGATCAATTATAATACAGTCATTTGTAGCATCTGACAGAACGTATGTATTTTCCTGAAAGGAATTGAAAACGAAGCTTTTAATTGTAATCATTTTTTTGATCTATTGTCATTAAACTTTTCCTTTTAACATGGGAACAAATACAAATGAGCCATGTTCTGTTATATTGTAATCATGTTCTGAACTTCTTTCAATTAATGTCATTGTCTGTGAGGTATTATTACCTAAAGGCAAGACCATCCTTCCATGAATTTTCAATTGTTCCATGAGTTTTTTTGGTACTTCAGCAGCGGCTGCAGTAATAATAATTTTATCAAATGGAGCATAGGTGGGCAATCCTTCGTACCCATCACCATAAAAGAAATGTGGGTGATAACCCAATTTGGGCAAAAGATTCTGTGCCTTCATCTTCAATACTTTAAACCGTTCAATCGTATATACCTTTGCTCCCATTGCAATAAGCACAGCAGCCTGATAGCCTGAGCCTGTGCCTACCTCAAGGACTTTGTCACCTTTCTGAATGTTTAATAACTGAGTTTGAAATGCAACCGTAAAGGGTTGAGAAATGGTTTGATTGGCAGCAATTGGGAAGGCCTGATCTTTATAAGCAAAATGAATAAAACTACTATCCATGAACAAATGCCGTGGAACCTGATTTATAGCATCAAGAACCCTTTGAGCATTGATCCCTTTTTTATTGATTTCATCTACCAGTTTTTTACGTAATCCTTTATGCAGATAGCTATCTTCCATTGGTATTAAATCAAATTCAGAAAATTTTGTAAAATAAACGAATCTTAGTCATATAATAAGGATAAAAAATGAAAAAACGGAATTCAGTAATTATTGAAGTAAGAGTATAACATTATTTCTATATTTGTCTTGATTTTTAAGGAAGAATTTCTCACCTGACATGAATCGAAATTTACAACTATTTAAGTATATTATATCTGATCTGTTATCAGCCTCTCTGGCCTGGGCTTGTTTTTACGTTTACAGGAAACTATATATTGAACCTCTAAAGTTTGGATATTCAATACCCATTGAATTTGGAGCAAGATTCTATCTCGGATTAGTTTTAATCCCTTTGTTTTGGATATTGTTATATTATGCTTCGGGTTACTACAGGGAAGTGTTTAGAAAATCAAGGTTGGCAGAGCTCTGGTTTACCATGAGAATTACATTCATAGGTGTTTTAATACTTTTTTTCGGATTAATATTGGATGATGTTATTGTGAATTATTCGAACTATTATAGATCATTTATTGCATTATATCTCTTTCATTTTGTGCTGACTTATCTACCCAGATTAATTATTACTACAGATATTACAAAGAAGATACACAACAGAAAATTAGGATTTAATACGATACTGATCGGAGGAAATGATAAAGCCGTTGAAACCTATGAAGAAATATCAAATCAAAAGCAGGGAACAGGAAATATATTCGTTGGTTTTGTAAATGTAAATGAGGGAAATGAATTTCTTCTTGCCTCTAAATTGAAGCATTTGGGATCCATTGATGATGTAAAGGAGATCATTCGAAAATATAAAGTCAATGAAGTAATTATTGCTCTTGAGTATACAGAACATGACAGGATTAAGAACATATTGAATTTATTGATTGATAGTAATGTTGCAATTAAAACAATTCCCGGGATGTATGAAATTTTCACCGGCAAGGTAAAAATGTCTGCAATTTTTGGTACGCCTCTGATAGAAATTTCGCATCATCTAATGCCTGCCTGGCAAGAGAATTTAAAACATTTTTTTGATATAATAGTATCCTTACTTGCCTTAATAATATTATCTCCCCTTTTGTTAATACTTACTTCGGGAGTTAAGCTTTCTTCAAAAGGTCCTATTTTTTACAGGCAAAAGCGTATTGGAAAGAACGGAAGGCCATTTATTATTTATAAATTTCGCTCGATGTATATAGACGCAGAAGTTAACGGGCCGGAATTGTCTTCAAAAGATGATCAGAGAGTAACACCTTTTGGGCGCTTTATGAGAAAATCAAGACTCGATGAAATTCCAAATTTCATTAATGTACTTAAGGGTGATATGTCATTGGTCGGACCACGGCCTGAAAGAGAATATTTCATTAATCAAATTATGAAAAGAGCGCCTCATTATATACAATTGCTGAAAGTGAAGCCAGGCATTACTTCCTGGGGTCAGGTTAAATATGGTTATGCAGAAAATGTAGATCAGATGGTTAAACGTATGAAATATGATCTGTTGTATATTGAGAATATGTCTCTTTATGTTGATCTGAAAATATTAATCTACACCTTACTTATCATATTCAAGGGAAAGGGAATGTAAAAGTATCTGATTGATATACAAGCGATTCCTTAATTATTATTGTTTAACTGAAAAGACTTAATGGTTTTATAGACCGGACCTTCTTTTTTTAGGATACTTTCAACAAGTTGAAAATTTTGTATTTTATAATGATCAGGGATATGATCTTGTTCCTGAAGAAACATTGCTAATTCTTTTCTTTCAACAAGAAATTTTATTCTGCCCAGCGTCAAATGAGGTGAGAACTTTTTATCATCCGATTCAAAACCCAGTTGATATAAAGTTTTTTCAATTGTAGCTTGTATGGAAGATAAAATTGGGTTTTCCTTGAATCCGTACCATATTATATGTGGATTATTTGATTTTCCAAAAGTTCCCAAACCATCAGATTTCAAAACAAATTGATTGAATTTTGGAGTAAGATGTTCAAGAATCTGGATAATCGGCGTAATAATATGGGATTCCACCTCACCAAGGAACTTCATTGTCAAATGAAAGTTATCAGGGTCAACCCATTTAATTGTACTTCTTTGCAACAGATGTTGAAGTTGTTCTTGAAGATTGATAATACTCTCAGGGCAGGTAATTTTTATCCCGATAAACAATCGCTGCATATTGAAGAGGTTAAGAAATTATTTTATGATTACAATTGCCCGTTTTCCATTAGAATCATAATTTCATTTATCAATCTGTCTTCACCTTCTGCATCAAATTCACTTTTCAGGTTCTGTCCAAAAATTCGGGCAATAGTCTGCCAGAAGAAAGCGGTGAAGGAGCTTTTGAGTTCTTTCAATAAATCATATGAAGTTTCACCAATTTCGCGGTCGATAAGTTTTAAAAGAATTCTTCCCTGGGTTATCGTAAGATTTCTTATGTCGTCCTCATATTCCTCCATAATTTCTTTTTCAACCAGTTTTATATATATTCTTTTCTGTCTTTCTGTTGAAAGGCTCATCATTTTAGCCGATATGGAATCGTACTTTTTTCCGGCAGCTTTGGCTAAAGGATAAACCTTTTTAATATGTTTTACCAGCCGGTAGTATTTTCTCCATTGACGTTTTGAATTAAATTTAGGTTTTGGAAATATGATTACTTCATCAATGCTTGAAATATATATGGTATCTCCCTCAATGACTACAATATGAAAAACATTTTCATTTGTTAACTCACTGTAATCCTGCGCTTTTATCATAAATACAAACAGAAAACAGAAAACAAAGAATATGGATATCCTCTTTTTCATGCTAATTATTTATTTCACCTTTTGCAATTACTATACCAATTTTTCTGACTTAAATATTAAACGAAATTAGCAATTAATGGTTTGTATTCATTAATACTTTTTCTTTTGGCAAGTTTTCTTTATAAATTTAGGATTGTCTTTTTATTATTAATATGTGATAAGATTATGGATAAAAGTCGAAGTGGTGGCAAAGACAGAGAATATACAAATGGGGAGATAACTGTATACTGGAAGCCATCAAAATGCATTCATGTAACTACATGTTACAAGGAATTAATAGAAGTGTTTAATCCGAGGAAACGACCATGGGTGAATATATACGGCGCTCCTACCAATGAAATAATCAGAGTAGTAAATTTATGCCCTACAGGTGCTTTGACCTTTGCATGGAATGATGAGAAGAAATTAAATCATACGGATGCAAACAACATAGATAAATCAAAGGAAGAAGAGGAGGGTTTTGCCGAAGTTAGAATTATGAAAGACGGCCCTCTTGTGGTAAAAGGGAAATTTAAAATTGTTGGATCTGAAGGAGTGGAACTTCGACAAATGAAAATGGCTTCATTTTGCAGATGCGGAAAATCAAAAAAAATGCCGTTTTGTGATGGGACACACAGAAAAATAGGATTTACCAGTGATTAAAAGACAATTGAATCCTGCGAGCGCATTCCCCGTAGCTTGCTGCGGGGTTAGCGAGCACAAAAATAATAAACAAAAAAAGGATCGAAGATTCCTCGCCGCTTGCGGCGAGGAGCTTCAATACCTTTTATTAAGTCAACAAACCTGTATATACATACTATGCTTAATTTAAATATAACCTCAGAAACTTCAAAACTTGAAGCTGTCATTATTCATGAGCCTGGGCCGGAGGTCGAAAATATGACCCCTGCTACTGCTAAAAGAGCCTTATACAGCGACATTTTAAACCTTTCTATAGCCGGGAAAGAATATGGTCAGTTTAAAGGAATACTTGAGCAAATTTGCAGGGTTTACGAAATTAAAGATCTTCTTCATGAAACTTTATCAATTCCTGAAGCCAGAAATCAGATTATTAGAGAGTTAACAGATTATATTCAGGATGAAAAGCTTGTTCTACAGTTGGAGTCGTTAACCAATGTTGAGTTATGCCGGCAGATCATTGAAGGTATTCCATTAATTCAACAAACATTAACGAATTTTCTGAATAAAAACCGTCATCATATTAGTCCTTTACACAATATTTTTTTTACCAGAGATTCTTCATTTGTTATTGGCAATACTGTTTTTATCTCTGCCATGGCAAAAAAGATACGAGAACCTGAAGCAATCCTTATGAAAACATTATTTACGTATCATCCGGAATTTTCATGTAATAATGTAATAGATCTAACGGATAACCTTAAGGGTGTAAATGAAACACTTACAATTGAAGGAGGGGATGTTTTGGTATTGAACGATAATACCCTGATCATTGGAATAGGCGCCAGAACTTCCGCTGGTGGGGTAGATCATTTTATTCGGGAAGTAATACATTGTACTTCTGTGAAAAATATACTAATTCAGGAGTTACCTGATGACCCCGAGTCATTCATACATCTTGATATGGTGTTTACTTTACTTAACAATAATGAGTGTATGATTTACGATCCTCTTATATTGGGTGAAAATAAGTATCATACAGTTCTAATGGAAATTGACAATAAGAGTGTTACAAAGATTGAATATGTTGACAATTTATTGCAGGGATTAAAAATAACAGGAAAGGAATTTTATCCTGTATCATGTGGAGGTTCAAAGCATATGCTTCAGGAAAGAGAACAATGGCACAGTGGGGCAAATTTCTTAGCATTTGAACACGGAAAACTGATTGGTTACGACAGGAATGTTTATACTGCACAGGAACTTAATACTGCAGGGTATGAAGTGATTACAGCACAGGATGTAATTGATAAGAAAAAATCATATAAAGATTACGAAAAGGTGCTCATTACTGTTGAAGGGGCCGAACTATCTCGTGGCGGAGGAGGTGCCCGATGCATGACGATGCCTGTCAGAAGGGAATAGTAATTTTCGGATATCTTACAGAATATCAGAAAGATACACCTGCAATAATGAATTAACCGATTAGCTTTTTTATCAGATCAGCGGCTTCCTGAAGTGTGATTGCTGAAAATACTTTTAATCCTGAATCATCAATAATTTTTTTACCTCCTTCTGCATTTGTTCCTTGCAAACGAACAATAACCGGGATTTTACTATTTCCGATCGAATGATATGCATCTACTACTCCTTGTGCGACTCTGTCGCAGCGTACTATCCCTCCAAAAATGTTAATTAATATAGATTTCACTCTCTGATCTTTTAAAATAAGGCGAAATCCGGCTTCAACAGTATGAGCACTGGCATTGCCACCTACATCAAGAAAATTTGCCGGTTCACCGCCTGAAAGTTTGATAATGTCCATTGTGGCCATGGCCAATCCGGCACCATTTACCATGCAGCCAACATTTCCATCGAGCTTAATAAAATTTAGATTGTGAACGGAAGCTTCAATCTCGGCCTGATCTTCTTCATTATGATCTCTAAGTTTTTCGTATTCCGGATGTCTGATAAAGGCATTATCATCCAGGTTTACTTTTGAATCGGCAGCAATTATAAGATCATCAGAGGTCTTTATTACCGGATTAATCTCAAATAGGGAGGCATTACAGTGAACATAAGCCTTATACAAAGCTTTAACAAATTTTGTCATTTCTTTAAAGGCTTTTCCTGAAAGTTTAAGATTAAATGCAATTTTTCTTGCCTGGAAGTCCTGAATACCCAATAACGGATCAATAACTTCCTTGAATATTAAATCGGGAGTTGTTTTTGCTACAGTTTCAATATCCATACCTCCTTCCGGAGAGTACATGATCATATTTTTTTCGCTTGATCTGTCCAATACAATACTCATATAATATTCTTCAACCGGATGATCGCCGGGATAATATATTCCTTGTTCAATAAGTATTTTTTGTACTTTTTTACCCTGAGAGCCGGTTTGCGGAGTGATAAGTGTCATTCCCAGTATTTGTTCAGAATATTTTTCTACCTCATCAAATGATTTTGCTATTTTGACTCCACCTCCTTTTCCTCTGCCACCTGCATGAATCTGGGCTTTTACAGCCCATGTGTCGCTATTTGTAATGGTCTGAATTTGTTCGGCTGCTTTACGTGATTCTTTTGGATCAAAAACCACAACGCCTTCGGGTACCTGAACTCCATGGTCTTTTAATATTTGTTTTCCCTGGTATTCGTGAATATTCATTACATTTCTATGTTCTGATGGGTTACGAAAATATCTGTTTTTTTCACAAGTATATATTTATGTTGTTTTATTGGTCTTGTGTAACTTATCATGAATATTTTATTCATTCCCTTTTGTGAATTTATAAATAAAATATTCATGAACGTTTCATTCGAATAAAATTGTACTAAACATCAAATATTCAAATATTTATATTCAATATATTTTAGCATTCTACTATTATACTCATGAAATTCGTCCAGAAATTATTTCGGAATAAGCCATGTTTTGTTTATTGCCTTGTTGTGACTATCCGCTGAAGGATTGTGGTGCAAAAGTCAATGCTTTTGTGTGCAACCTGATCCGATTCTTTGAAGAGGATTTCAGTTTGGCAAAGAAGCAGAATATAATATTTACAATAGAACTTCATTTGTATAGAAATAATTTATTTGTTTTGCATTCATGTTAAATGAATCAATATGAGAAAACTATTAAACGAGGAGCTCAACCGATTAAGCCTTAACGAATATAAAGCAGCAAAAAAATTGCCATTGGTATTGGTTCTGGATAATGTAAGGAGCAGGAATAACATTGGTTCAATTTTCAGAACTTCTGATGCATTTCTTGTTGAATCAGTTGCTTTATGCGGAATAACAGCAACGCCTCCGCATAAGGACATCCATAAAACTGCCCTGGGAGCAACCGAGTCCGTTCATTGGGAATATTTTAAAAAAACAGAAACCGTCATTGAGAGATTGAGGGAAAAAGGATATAAGATTTATGCAGTAGAACAAACAGAGGAGAGTATAATGCTTGACAAGATTGCTATTCAGTCTGGTGAAAAATATGCATTTGTCCTGGGTCACGAAGTGAGAGGGATACAGCAAAAAATTGTTGATTTGTGCGATTTATCAATTGAGATACAGCAGCATGGAACAAAACACTCACTAAATGTATCGGTTTGTGCAGGGATACTCGTCTGGGAAGTTTATAAGAAAATGATGAAATAAAAAAAGCGGCCTTTTCCAAAGCCGCTTTAGTAAGTATTTTATTCTATTTTTATTCTACTATTTTAACAAATGCTTCATTTGCAGCATATTTCAGGAATTCAGCATCTTTTTTGGCATAATCTTTCCATTTTGCATCTTTGGCAATTGCAGCAGAAAGGTTATTGAATACTACTTCATCTCTTCCTGCACGTGCTCCTGCAACAGCTCTCAGGTAATCAACTTTTGCACATTTTGTATCACCCATTTCACCAAGAGTAGCTAAGCATTTGCTAACATCATCATTCAAAAGTTGTGCGAGTGCAGCATTGAAAGAAGCTTTATTACCAAAATAATTCACTGCAGCAGTATAATCTCCTTGTTTAATTTTAATAATTCCCAGATTATAATTTACTGCATCACCTGCACCCATAGCAGAGGTAAACAGTTCTTCAGCTTTTGTGATATCTCCTTCAGCAAGTGCTACAGCTCCAAGATTGTTCTTAATTACATCATCATCCTGAATTGCCTGAGCTTCTTCGAAAGCGGCTTTTGCTTCGGCTGTTTTTCCCTGTTCCATCAAAATGTAACCAACATTGTTTTTGGCTCTGAAAGATTCAGGATAGTTTTTAGCAGCAACCTGATAGATACGAAGTTTTTCATTGTTATCATCAGTTAATGTAGCTGCATAAAGGATTTCTTCAAGGTTTAAAGTGTCAGGATCAGATTGTGAAAGGGCTATTATTTCTTCGTCAGTGTATCCAATATTTTCAACATTGATAAACATCTGAGAACGACGCAGCAAAGGAAGCACTTCTACTTTTATTTCTTCAAAAGCTTCAGCTATATTTTTAATTTCTTTTTCTCTAACTGCAGGGTCAGAATACATGGAAAGGACACGAAGAATAAGTTCTTTGTCTTTAATGTCTGATTTTTCCATAAGTTTTTTGAATCCGTCCCAGTCTTCAGGTGTTTCGAGAGTACTTAAAAATCCTTCAGTATCAAAACCTTCAACTTTCATTTTCTTTAACGCACGTGCAAGGTATCTTTCAGCAGCATCCCCTCTGTTACCTGATAATCTTTCATTCAGGTCATATGCTCCGTCAGGTGATGCATAGGAAGAAATTTTTGCGTCTTTGATTACAATAGCTGAATCGGTTGATGCCTTGCCTATTTTTTTCTGAAATTCCGCAACTTGTTCTTTTTTTAGCTCTGAATTCCGGATATCATATTTATTGATTACATAAAGGATTTCAGCGTCGTAAGTTTCAGGAACTATTCTCTGGAATTTGTCTCCAACAAGAATTGCTTGTGCTTTATCGTTAACCAGAGTTGGTGTGGCGATAACACCATCAGCGATCTTAATTCCAGGGATAAGTACCGGATCTTTATCTTTTATTTGAGCACTCATTTCAACAACCAGCTCTGATTTCAACATTTCTGGCTTATAAGGAATTTTGCCGGTATAAGTATAATTGCCACCTGCATAGGGGATAACTTTATTGTTTGCTTCAACTTTTTCACCCTGTAATGTAGTCGGTTCGAATTCTGTTTGACCGTCTTCGTATTTTAATACCGGAGTAGCAGTAACTACAGCTTTCTTATTGAAGTATTTTTCCGGGAAAGTCGTGTTGATGGTTACTTCTACTTCACCACCATGGGTTTCGACTGGAGAAGGTTGAACATCGTAATCAACGGTGCTGGAGTTATCTACCATTTTGTTTAAACCTCCACAGCTGCTAATTACAATAGCTGCAACACCAAGAGTCAATAGGTTCAGCGTAAGTTTTTTCATGATGTACTTGTTATTTAATTTACAATTTTAATTTATGCTGGTTTGAATAAAAATTTAGCTCTAATACAAACATAATAATGTTTTCAATATAAAAAAAATAAAACCTTCCATGAGGTTTCAATTTTTTGCTAAAATAAGAAAAATTAGAAAACTGCTTAATAATCAATAGAATAAAATTATAAAAAGAAATGATAATTCCTTGCACTATTTGTGTAGATTCAGTTTTTAAAATCTTTAAAGCACATTAAATCAATGATTTACAATTCATTTTTTATTTTTTCATTACAATTGTTGATTTTGCCGATATTTTTTATGGTCTTTCATTTTTCCGAACAAATACCCTGAAATCATACCTGTTGCCAAAAAAATCAGGATAAAATTTTCCGGACTTTTTTTTATAGTCCAGGCAATTAACAATCCAAGAACTGCGCCAAGCATTCCAAACAAAAAAGTATACAATGAAGAGTAATATGTAGCAAATCTGAGCTTATGTTCCTTTTTTAAATGGGATTCTATTTTATCTTTTGTGAGTACAAATTTTTTTCTTGTATCTGCAAAATCAAGGCATTCAGGCAATTCATCAGCCATTTTCTCCAACAGCTTAATGTGAATCTCACATTGTGGGCATGTGGAAGAATACAATATTGTTTTATCAGCCAGTATTGGTAACCGGGCAATGTTATAAAACTTAAAATCTGATGGATGAAATTTGGTTTTTTTATTTTCAAGTGTCCGATAAAAATGATTCAGCCATATTCTTTTGTTCATGATTTACCTAATCTGTTCGTAAAGCTTTACAAAAGCAAATAGCTGCGTTAAAACTGCGGCGAAAGTGTGTGTCCATAACCCTGCTCTTATTGTCGAAGCCGATTCCGGCGCAGACACATGGCGACGGACAGGCAGGCTTGCGGTTTATTTAATACAGCCTTTGTTTATTCTTTATGATGATTGTCTTTTTTGTCTTTATCAGGTTTTGGCAAAAGCACTTTTCTGGATAGTTTAAGATTCCCGGTTTTGGCATCGATATCGATTAATTTTACTTCAATTGTGTCTCCAACCTTCATCTCATCTTCGACGTTATTGATTCTGCGCCATTCAATTTCAGAAATATGCAACAAACCATCTTTTCCGGGAAGTATTTCAACAAAAGCCCCGAAGCTTACTATCGATTTCACTTTTCCTTTATAGATTTTCCCAATTTCAGGAACTTCAACGATTGCTTTTATACGTTTCAATGCAGCCTCAATAGTTTCTTTATCGATTGCGAAAACATCAACTATTCCAACATTATCCACTTCTTCAATAACAATAGTTGCTCCCGTTGTATTTTGTATTTCCTGAATTACTTTTCCGCCAGGGCCAATCAAAGGACCTATCATTTCTTTTGGTATGATAATCTTTTCAATTCTTGGCACATGTTGTTTGTAGTCAGCTCTTGGCTCAGATATGGTTTCAAGCATTTTATCAAGTATATATAGTCTGCCTTTTTTGGCTTGCTCAAGAGCTTCTTCAAGAGTTTCGTATGATAAACCTTCAACTTTAATATCCATTTGTGTTGCAGTTATGCCATCCTTTGTTCCGGCAACTTTGAAATCCATATCACCAAGATGGTCTTCGTCACCCAAAATATCTGAAAGAATAGCATATTTTCCCGATTCCGGATCGGTTATCAATCCCATTGCAATTCCCGAAACAGGCTTTTTAAGTTGCACTCCCGAATCCATTAAGGAAAGGGTTCCTGCACAAACGGTGGCCATCGATGAAGATCCGTTAGATTCAAGAATGTCAGATACTACTCGTATTGCATAAGGATTTTCTTCCGGTATCATTTTTTTCAAAGCCCGGTGGGCTAAATTCCCATGTCCTATTTCCCGTCGGCTGATTCCTCTTAAAGGTCTTGCATCCCCAGTAGAAAAAGGAGGAAAATTATAATGAAGAACAAACTTGTCGGTACCCTGAATCAGGACTTCATCAATAACTTTTTCATCCAGTTTTGTCCCCAAAGTTACCGTGGTAAGAGACTGTGTTTCTCCTCTTGTAAAAACAGCAGAGCCATGAGATGCAGGCAGGTAATCCACTTCGCACCAGATTGGTCTTATTTCATCCGTTTTTCTTCCATCAACCCGCACTTTCTCATCGAGTATGAGTGATCGTACGGATTTCTTCTCCACTTCATGATAATATCTATCGATTAAAATTTCCGGAACTTCGTCATCTTCAGTCAATGTAGATGTGTACCATTCAATAAATTCGGCTTTAACAGTGTCAAGAGTATCATGTCTTTCTTGCTTGCCGGGAGTATTTTTTACTACATCATACACTTTTTTGTAGGTTTTTTCCCAAACAAGCTTTTCCAGTTCTTCATCATTTGTTTCATGCGAGTATTCTCTTTTTTCAGTTTTGCCAACTTCTTTTGTAAGTTCAATCTGAACCTTACATTGTTTTTTTATTTCCTCATGGGCATATTTAATAGCTTCAAGCATCTCTTTTTCAGAGACTTCATCCATTTCTCCTTCTACCATCAGAATATTATCAAGTGTAGCACCAACAATGATATCCAGGTCAGCTTCTTGCAGTTCGGTGAAAGTCGGATTTATTTTTAACTGTCCGTTGATACGCGCAACACGTACTTCTGAAATGGGGCCGTTAAACGGTATATCTGACACTGAAAGTGCTGCTGAAGCAGCTAATCCTGCAAGAGCATCCGGAGTGATGTCTTTATCGGCTGAAAACAGATATATATTCACGAAAGTTTCTGCATGGAAATCATCCGGGAAAAGTGGTCGTAAAGCCCTGTCAACAAGACGGGAAATTAAAATTTCATAATCACCCGGACGTGATTCACGTTTTAGGAAACCTCCGGGGAAACGACCAGCCGAAGCATATTTTTCCTTGTATTCAACCTGAAGCGGCATAAAGTCAACATCTTCTTTGGCTTCTTTTGCACAAGTAACAGCTGCTAATAGGATGGTATTTCCTTGTTTGACAATTACTGATCCATCAGCTTGTTTAGCAAGTTTTCCAGTTTCTATCTCAATTTTTCTGTTATCGCCCAGGTCAATTGTTTTTAAAATTGCTGTATACATAGTTATTAAATTAAACACGTTTGTTTCATTAAGGCATTATCAGGCGATTATGATATTCAGAATAATCGTTGCTTTTTTTGACAATACTCCTTGTTGATGGAAAGAAAAAAGGCAATTGCTCAGATTGCCTTTTTTCTTTTATTTTCTTAATTCCAAAGTCTTAATAATTGCTCTATATCTTTCAATATCTCTTTTTTTCAAATAATCAAGTAGTCTCCGTCTTTTACCAACTAACTTAAGGAGAGCACGTTGTGTGCTAAAATCTTTATCATTTGTCTTTAAATGGTCGGTGAGGTGGTTAATCCGGTTAGAAAATAAGGCAATCTGGCTTTCTGGTGAACCAGTGTCTTTATCAGACTTTCCATATTTGCCAAAAATTTCTTGCTTTTGTTCAGATGTTAAATTCATATATTCAATCAATTAAATATGGCCAAAAAATAGAAACGCAAAGGTAGATAAAATTTGTAATAAACCAAGTCTCTAATTCGTTTTAAACATCTTTGTTGACCAAAAAAGTTCAGGCCAGGATAAGATATTTATACGAAAAAAATCATTTGTTGACTATTTTCCCAGGGTCAAACATTTTCACCTTCAATCAGTGTTTTCTTTAACCGATTGATCTGGTTCTTGGTTCCAAGAACAAAAATTTTATCGGTGGAGGATAAAAGGACTTCAGGTAAGGGGTTGACAATAAAGGAATTATCTGATCGTTTTAAACCGATAATATTTGCCCCTGATTCATTTCGAATATCAAGTTCTCTAATGGATTTTCCTTCAAAACAAGAATGCATTTTAATACAATTTACTTCTTCAAGTGCTACATTTTCAAAGCTTTGAAGCATTAAAAAATCCAGGAATTCCACTACATCCGGTTGGGCAACGAGTTTTGCCATACGCTGGCCACCAATACGATCAGGCATAATTACATTTGTTGCACCTGCTCGTTTCAGTTTAATATCAGAATGTTCATTTGATGCGCGACTTATAATTTTTAAGCCTGGATTCATCTCACGGGCTGTAAGTACAACGAATAAATTGTCGGCATCCACAGGAAGGGTGGTAATTAAAGCTTTTGCTTTTTCAATCTGGCACATCCCTAAAACATCATCACGTGTTGCGTCGCCATGTATATATAGTAATTTTGGATTTTCCAGGATGTGTTCCATAGGTTCTTCTTCCCGTTCAATAATAACAATATCAGCATTGTGATCAAGCAATTCCTGAACGGCCTGCTGACCATTTCGACCATATCCGCAAATGATAACATGATCTTTTAATTTTTGAATTTTGCTTCTCACTTTTCTGCTTTTATAATAATGACCAATTGCTCCATCAACAACATATCTGGTAAATGTTGTTACAGCATAAGCAAATATACCAAAACTAAAAATAATCAGAAATGCCGTAAAATACATACCGATTGGTGAAAGAGGATGAATCTCGCGAAAACCGACTGTTGCAATCGTAATAATTGTCATAAAAAATGCATCAGTAAAGCTAAAATCTTCAATCACCATAAAACCGATTACGCCTATCATGATTATTCCAAACAAAAGACTAAGGGCGATATATGCATTTTTAAGATTTTCTCTTTTCATGTATTGTTTTTCTTTAATACTAAATGACCAATCTGGCATTCAAGACATCGTTTTTTCTCGCAATAAAAATTGGCAAGTTGCAATAATGCCTGACTATCGGCTGCATGCCGACATTTAACATCTAATTTATTCCATATTTTGATAATTTTGTTATTCTCCGGTTTGATTTGTTCTAAAAAACGTAAGGCTTTTACCTTGTACCTATCATTGTTCTTTACTTCAGCATATACAAACATAAAGGGAATGATTGTATTTATTATCATTGAATCTATCGTTTTGTCTCCCATAGATTTAATTTTGTACTCTGATTCATTCCCAAACGTATAATGAGTATCCCAATAAGTACTTGTTTTCGACCTGTATAGTGTACGTATTTGTTCAGGGTTCTCACAGGCAAGTGTTTTCGAGAATAAATTACCGGAACCGGAAAGTAACGAGCTAAATTCTGCAATTCTAAGAGTCGGGAAGTTGGATGGTCTGAGTCTGAGAAATTTCCATAAGTGCATCTTTATTCCTTTCAATTGAAATTTCCTTTTTAAATAGTCATATTCTTTTTTAAGATTTAAAAAATATTCATCCCTGCAGGATATTGTTAGAAACCCTGCTTGCCCAAAGAGCAAGGCTTCTATCTGAAAAGTATTGTTTCACAGTTTTGTAAGGATCTTCAGCGGAACTGTTTTTGCAAGCATTTCAAATGGTAAAGCATTGACTTTTAAACCGAGATTTTTTACGATGGCTATATAAAATGCTTCTTCCCAGTTGTTTTTTGCAAATTTCAATACGTTTTTTATTGTATCGGTTTTGTTTTGAAGTCGTTCAATTACCAATGAACTTAACCAGAAGGAAAGTAGTGATTTATCTAGTCTTTTAATTGATTTGAAGCACCTGATAAGTTCTTCTTCTTTAATTAACTGGTAATATCTTTCTGTAATTTTATTATCCGGGATTAATGAGATGCAGGGAATTCTTCTGTTTATGGTATTAAAACAACCAGCGTCTATATTTTGTGCAATATGCAGTATTACATTGTCGTAAGCTGGATTTGTGTTGTGTTTGTGAGCTTTCCAGTCGGACGACTTCATATGAATTTCCACATTTCCTACCCATATTGTACCATCAATTCTCATTTTGGCGTTGATAAAATCCGGACCACTGTCATGGTTTTGTGTTCCCGGGTTGAGAATAATGATCTTTTCATTTGTATCAGCAAGATATTCTTTGTTTTCAAAAAAGGAATGTTTCCACATGTATTGTAATAAGGCTTCTTGCATATTAACGTTAGGGTTGATTCCGATAAAGATAGAAAATGCAGGTAAAAATGAAAATTTTATAGCAATCCTTTTATAGAAAGAATTTTTTCCATTTCTGACTGAATAATCTTTGCTTCTTCCGCTGCTTTTGCTGCAAAATCCTTTTGGTTTCCGGCGAAAATGACAGATCGTGAAGCATTGATCAGCAATCCGCATTGTTTGTTTATACCGTATTCGGATACTTCATTAAGGTCACCGCCCTGTGCTCCTATTCCTGGCACTAATAAAAAATGATCAGGGATTTGTTGGCGAATCAGTGCTAACATTGAAGCTTTTGTTGCACCTACCACATACATGATATTGTCTTTATTCCCCCATTTTTTTGATACATCAATTACTTCACTGAAAAGGGGCTTGTCCTTTTTGGACGCAAAGTATTGAAAATCGGCAGCACTTTGATTTGAGGTAAGAGCAAGAATTATTACGTATTTATCTGTAAAACTCAAAAAAGGTTGAACAGAATCTTTTCCCATGTATGGTGCAACAGTGACAGCATCAAACTTCATATTTTCAAAAAATGCTTTCGCATACATTGCTGAAGTATTCCCAATATCACCTCGTTTTGCATCTGCAATAAGGAAAATATCGGGATGGTTACTTTTTATGTATTCAACCGTGAGTTCAAGATCAGACCAGCCTTTTACTCCACGACTTTCATAAAATGCAAGATTGGGTTTATATGCCACAGCATATTGGGCAGTAGCATCAACAATTTCTTTGTTAAAGTCAAATACAACCCGCTTCGATGTTGAAAGACAGGAAGGTATTTTTTCTATAGCAGAATCGAGCCCGATGCAGAGGTAGCTTTTCTTTTTCTTAATGTTGGAGAACAGTGTTTCTGAATTCATATTGTATATTAGTTCAATCCGCTTGCTTTCAATCGCTCAGCATTTTCAGCCATCTGCAATTTATCAATTAATTCCTGAATATCCCCGTTGATGATGCTGTGTAAATTATACAACGTCAGGTTTATCCGGTGATCAGTGACCCGTCCCTGAGGATAGTTGTAAGTTCTTATTTTTGCTGAACGATCACCGGTAGATACCATGGTTTTTCTTTTTGATGAGATATCATCAAGGTATTTCTGATATTCCAGGTTATACAATCTGGTTCGGAGTTCAGCCATCGCTTTGTCAAGATTCTTTAATTTGGATTTTTGATCCTGACAGGTGACCACTATACCTGTTGGTATGTGTGTGAGCCTTATTGCCGAATAGGTAGTGTTCACAGATTGCCCGCCTGGTCCAGAAGAGCAATATTCATCTCTTTTAATATCCTCACCTCTGATTTCTATATCAAATTCATCTGCTTCGGGAAGCACTGCTACAGTGGCGGCCGAAGTATGCACCCGTCCCTGGGTTTCTGTCTGAGGAACTCTTTGTACACGGTGAACTCCTGATTCGTATTTAAGTATTCCATAAACTCCAACCCCCCTCACGTTTAGAATGATTTCTTTATATCCTCCAACTGTTCCTTCGGTGAAATTGCTGACCTCTGTTCTCCATCCTTTTGTTTCACAGAATTTTGTATACATGCGCAATAAATCACCGGCAAAAATACTGGCTTCATCACCACCTGTTCCTGCCCGAATTTCCAAAACCGCATTTTTATCATCCTCAGGATCTGCCGGCAACAACAGGATCTTTATCTTTGCTTCAAGAGGACTTACTTTTTCAATCAGTGAGTCAAGTTCCTCCTTGGCCATTTCACGCATTTCTTCATCTTTCTCCGTAGCTAAAATATCTTTTGCATTTGCAATATTGCTTAATAGATTTTTATAATCGTTGTATGCCTTCACTACAGGTTCAAGACTTTTGTATTCTTTGTTCAATTGCACATAACGCTTCATATCATTAATGATATCAGGTTGTGTAATTAGATTACCCACTTCTTCAAACCGGGTTTTTACACCCTGTAACTTCTGTAATATTAAGTTTTCTGCCATCGCCATCATAAATCAATACACAAATTCTCCAAATTCACCTTTGATTGTTAATTTTTTGCCATTAAAATTCTCAACTCTTCCAAGAATTTGAGCATCTACATTAAAACTTTTTGAGATATCAATGATAATCTGAGCATATTTTTCCGGAAGATATATTTCAAAGCGGTGCCCCATGTTGAAAACTTCGTACATTTCTTTCCAATCAGTTCCGGATTGTTTTTGTATCACTTTAAATAGCGGAGGTACCTGAAACATATTGTCTTTTATTACATGAAGATTTTTAATGAATTTCATCACTTTTGTTTGCGCACCTCCGGAACAGTGTATCATCCCATTGATATAGGGTCTTATTTCATGAAGAACTTTAATAATGATTGGAGCATAAGTTCTGGTAGGGGAAAGGACTAATTTACCGGCTTCAATATTTAATCCGTTAATTTTTTCAGTAACTGAATATTTGCCGGTATAAACCAGTGAAGATGGAATAAGGTCGTCATAGCTTTCAGGGTATTTTGATGCAATATGATTGCTAAACATATCATGCCGGGCAGAAGTAAGCCCATTGCTGCCAATGCCACTATTGTATTCATATTCGTAGCTTGCCTGCCCATAAGAGGATAATCCAACAATTACATCTCCTGCCTGTATATTATTTTCAATAATTTCAGTGCGTTTCATGCGACAGGTTACCGTTGAGTCTACAACTATTGTTCTTACCAAATCTCCAATGTCAGCCGTTTCTCCGCCTGTAAGAAAGATATGTACACCGTAATTTGAAAGATCTGAAATGAATTCATCAAATCCGCGAAGAATATACATGATGATATCACCGGGAATCTTAAGTTTGTTTCTTCCGATTGTTGAGGAGAGTAAAATATCTGAAGTAGCACCTACACAAAGCAAATCATCAAGGTTCATAACAATAGCATCCTGTGCAATGCCTTTCCAAACACTTAGATCGAGAGTCTCTCTCCAATAGACATAAGCCAGGGAAGATTTAGTGCCTGCACCATCTGCATGCATTATTGTACAATATTTGGGATTGCCGGTTAAAAAATCGGGCAACACCTTACAAAATGCGTTTGGAAATAGGCCCTTGTCAAAGTCATCAATGGCTTTGTATACATCTTCTTTCTGGGTTGAAACTCCTCTTTGTCCGTACCGTAATGTCTTACTCATGTGAATAAATCAATTCGTGCTGCAAAAATATAAATAATAATAATACAGAAAGGAAGCCTAATGATTAATGCCTGTCATGATGGTAAAAATAGATAAGAAAATGAAAAAAGGGCTGTACTGTTTATACCCCCTTTTTTCTGAACGATCCGTAACAACTTATTTCATCCGTTTATACCTTTCATGTTCGTTTCATATTACCGGATATGTAAGTAAGGAACTCGTTCCTGAAATCTTTATCCAGGAATTTTCCATGGTAACTACTTGTAGTCGTTGAGCTTCCATGATCTTTGATTCCACGAATGGATACACACATGTGTTCAGCTTCAACAAGAACAGCAACATCATCTGTTTTGAGAACCTGCATAAGTTCTTCTGCAATCTGCTCCGTTAAACGTTCCTGAACTTGCGGACGTTTTGCAAAATGATCAACAATGCGATTTATTTTGGATAAACCGATAACATGACCATTTGAGAAGTATGCTACATGGGCTTTTCCTAAGATAGGAACAAAATGATGCTCGCAATAGGAATTGACCTTAATGTCTTTTTCAACAAGCATCTGATTATAGCTATATTTATTCTCAAACAGAGTTACCTGCGGCTTGTTTTTAGGATTCAATCCGCTGAATATTTCATTTACATACATTCTGGCTACACGAAGTGGAGTGTTTTTAAGACTATCATCAGTTAGGTCTAAACCGAGGATTGCCATTATCTCCTGAAAATGCCATTCTATTTTTTTGATTTTCGACTCATCATCCAATGTGAACGCATCTTCACGTAGTGGTGTATTTTTGCTTTTTTCAACAGGATGATCTCCAATTATTCTTAAAAATTCATTGAATTGTTCAGGCTTTAATGGATCTGTCGATTTTGCTATGTTGCTTTGAATATTCATTTCTGTATCGGTTTTATTACAATGACTGGACCTGCAGGGTATCAATTAAAATTGTAATCTTTAAGTTTCGTCATTAATTTCTTACGTGTGAAAAAAATACGACTTTTCACAGTACCAATCTTTAGATTGAGTTTATCGGCAATTTCTTTGTATTTGTATCCCTGAGTATGCATTAAGAATGGTTCTTTAAACTCATTGCTAAGCTCATCAATTTTCTTTTGAATTTCTTTCACCGAAAATTCAGAATCCGGGGTTTCAAAAGATGATTCCTGGTTCAGATTCAGGTAATACAAATCTTCTGTATTATCGAATGTTGTATTGGCTTTTACATTCCGCCGGTAATTGTTAATAAATGTGTTTTTCATAATTGTGAAAGTCCAGGCTTTCAGATTGGTATTTTCTTCAAATTTATCCCGGTATGTTATAGCTTTTACAAATGTCTCCTGAAGCAAGTCTTTTGCATCTTCCGTATTGGATGTCAGACTCATTGCAAATCTTTCCAGATTTTCGGAAAGATTTGTTAGCTGGTAGTTGAATTCAATTGCTGTCATATGCCTAATTTTTATCGTTGATACATAATTAAAATGTTTAACAAAAATAAACAAAAGTTAAACATATATCAAAATGCAAACACCTTGAACATCCTCTTAAAGGCTCTATTTTAAATAAGGCCCATTGGTAAAAATCACTAATAATAATAGATGGAGAGGGTTTATTAAGAAACATTCTAAATAATATATAAATAGCAATTGATATGATTAATTATGTTTAATAAAATGAATAAATAATTAAACATATATTTTTTACATTTGATTTTTGAATTTGTAGTATTCTCCTAAGCGGGCTGTCCTGTTTCCATCTCAAAATGAATTGCATTTACAGCCACAGCTATTGTATCCGGAAGGATAAAATGGCAAATGAGGAATTATTTCGTTGAAATCGAATCCAGTTGAAGGATAAGTTCCTGAGGAGAACTAATAAAGAATGCATTGCCTGGAAAATCATTTTTTAAGCCTGATGCCTGATTTCCGGTAACAAAAAAAGTTTTTTTTGAAAATAATTTTGTGATGTTTAGCAGGTAGTTGAAGATATCACAATTAGCCATTGATGTAATAAATGAAGTGAGAAAATAATCAGGATTACAGGATTTACTGACTTCAATCAGATCATTCAAAGGAACACTTTGTCCGAGGTAAATTACTTTATGTCCTCTTTTTCTGATCAGGTAGCTAGCGAATAAGAGACTCATTTCATGCATTTCTCCTTCAGGCAGAAAAAGAACAAATGTTTTTCCATGCGACTGGGTATCTCTTATTTGATCGTCAATGGCAACAAGCATTTTTCGCCTGACCAGATTTGAAACAAAATGTTCCTGGGCAGGATTAATGGAGCCTGTCTGCCACATGATACCGATTTTTACCAGGAAGGGATTAAGGATTTTTATGGCCGTATTTTCAAATCCAAATTGAATAATTGCTCTTGACAGGATTTTTTCAAATTTATATTCATCAAGATCTATCATTGCAATGGTAAGATTTTCAATCAGACTTTCAGAATCAGGAAAATATTCGGACAGCTTATTGATATTTTCAGCAATTTCAACAGGCGAAAACTGAGCGATTTTAGAAATTTTAAATCCGTTCTTGTTAAGAATAGAAATGTTTAACAGTTTTTTCAGATCCGAGTCACAATAGGCCCTGATATTTGTTGAGGTCCTTTCGGGGTCAATGAGTCCGTATCGTTTTTCCCATATGCGTATTGTATGAGCTTTAATGCCCGTGAGCCGCTCAAGATCTCGTATGGAATAATTTGCCATGGGATTTTTTATTGTTTTGTCCTTAAAATTAGTATTATATAAAAACAATCACTGCTTAAACATGAAAATTGGAAAGTTTGTTTACAAAGTATCAGATTTTTCTGATAATACTGATTCCGTCACGAAAAGGAATAATTATATTTTCGACACGTATGTCGTTTTTTATCAGCTCATTAAATGCAATAATACCTTTTGTTTCCTTGTCATGGTACTTTTTATTGCAAACTACTTTTCCATTCCATAACACATTGTCTGCAAGAATAAATCCACCAGGATTGATTTTATCAAAACTCAATGTATAATAATCAACGTATTCCTGTTTATCGGCATCAATAAATACCAGATCAAATTGCATGTTAAGTGTTGGTATTATTTCTTTGGCATTGCCTGTGATAAGATCAATCTTTTCAGAAAGACCTGCTTTTTGAAAATATTTTTTTGAGTACCTGTTCAGTTCATCGTTTTTTTCGATGGTAATTAATCTACCGTCTTCAGATAGCCCTTTTGCAAGGCATATAGCAGAGTATCCGGTAAATGTACCGATCTCGAGTATGTATCTGGGTTTTATCATATAAGAGACAAGCTCAAGGAATTTTCCGAGAAGTGGTCCCGAAAGCATCCTGGGGTAAATTGCCTTCAGGTTTGTTTCGCGGTTAAGTTCAGTAAGAATTTCATTCTCGGGTGTGGAATGAGAGAATATATACTTTTCTATCAAAGGATTATTGTTGTCCATAACAAATTAGTAAAATACCAGGGATGAAAGTTGATTTGTAATAAGTACTTCATTTGCAATTTCTCTGATTTCATTGGATGTAATATTTTCTATTTTTTGTGCAACTTCATGAAATGGGTAAACTTTGTCAAACAATATCATACTGCGTCCGTTGGCTAACATTTGATTTTCGTTATGTTCCGCGGCTATCGCTATTTGACCGATCAGTTGTCTTTTTGCCTTTGACAGCTGAACTGTTCCCAGTTTTTGTTCTTTCAATTTTTTAAAATCGGAATGAATCAGATCAACGCATTGATTCAGGTGCTTTGTATCAGTCCCAAAATAGACATGAAATATTCCCACATCCGAATATGTTGAATAGTTCGATTCAATATTGTAAGCCAGGCCTTTTTTCTCGCGCAGTGTCATATTCAAACGTGAGTTCATTCCAGGTCCTCCCAGAAGATTGTTCAACAAATGCATTGCATATCTTCTTTCATCTTTGTTGCTGTATGTCTGGTTGCCGATAATACAATGTGTTTGGTAGGTGTTTTTTTTATTCTTTCTGTGCAATGGCTGATAAGATTTGAAATTGTATTCGTTCCGGTTTTTTTTCCGTTGTGCCTGATCAACATTTGAGAAATGCTTAATAAAGTATTTCAGAATACGGGGAAAGGGAACACTGCTAACACTTGAGACTACAATTTCATTGGTTGCATAATTGCTCATTACAAAATCAATAATATCATTTCTCGTATATGAATTCAGAACTTTTTTTGTACCAAGAATGTTTCTTGCAATCGGGTTTGTGTTAAAAACCAGTTCTTCAAAATCGTCATATATCTGGTCGGTTGGGGAATCTTTGTATGAGTTTATTTCATCAATAATGACCTCTTTCTCTTTTATGATTTCTTTCTGTGGAAAGACTGAATGAAACAATACATCGGAGAGCAAATCAAATGCCCTGGAATAATAATTATTAAAAAAGGTAGTGTAGATGCAAGTTTCTTCTTTTGTAGTGTAAGCATTCATTTCTCCGCCAACATCTTCCATCCGGCTAAGGATATGATATGCTTTTCTTTTTTTCGTACCCTTAAAAATAAGGTGTTCAATCAGGTGGGCCATGCCATGCTGATTTTCAAGCTCATCTCTCGACCCGGTGTTTATAAATATTCCGCAATGTGCAACAGGTGAATTTACAGCTTGATGAATCAATCGAATACCATTTTGTAAAACATGCGTATAATATTCCATTTTCCCTGATCTGAATAAAAAAGAGTTACTAAATTATGAAATGATATTGTTATTCCTAACGAATTATTTCAATTATACAAGTGATTGTAAATTAAGGTTTTTGTAAAAATATGCAGGCATAATTTATGTAGGCATAGTGTTCAATTTTAATGGTATTTCCGTTTTGTCAAACACTTTTTTTTGTATAGATTTGCAGCGCTTAACAAAAAGGTGGCATAGCTCAGCTCCGAAAAACCAGAAATCTTTAATTTCATTGTTTTTCGAGAGTCCTCGAAAATCTAAACAACAGAAATGTTGTAAGATTTTCGGGATGGGTAGAGCAAGCAATTTGAAATAATATATATCTATGGTGGCATAGCTCAGTTGGTAGAGCAACGGACTGAAAATCCGTGTGTCCCTGGTTCGATTCCAGGTGCTACCACATAAATCAGAGTGAGAGCGAACACTCTCACTTTTTCATATGTTTTTTAAAAAATCCCCAACACACAAGCATTTGTTTCGAACTGCTCCCATGCAGTTCGACTATCTTTTTGTCACCCACACAAAAAGATAGCAAAAAAGTCTCCGTACGAGAAAAATAACTTGAATTCTTTTGCAATACTTTTTTCTTGCGGAATTAAACTCACTCCTCCTTCGTCGTCGTTCAGACAAAATTCCTTCGCATGGCATATGCGCCAAAAAGTCTTACAAGAATTACTACGCCATTTTTCTTAGACGGATTTATAAAAGGATATACATTATTACTTAATCATAAAACTTTAGTTCACTATTTTTAATTATATGAAAAACAACTTTAAGTAAAATATCTAAAAGGAGTTTTTTATTGATTTTCATCTTAAACGTTAATGGCTTGTATAAATATTTGACATTAAGCTTGATACTTTTTTGTAATAAAGAAGTAATTTGTTAACTTGTCTTATCATAGGAAAATTGAGTGATTATCAGCCTAATAGTGTAATAAGGCAAATGTTTTAAGATATTTCCAAAAAATTAGCAATAACAGCTATCCTGGGAACAGAAAAGTAATGTTTAGTTACATAAAAATAAACCCCACCGAAGCGGGGTTATAGGAAATAATTCCTTCGGCATATAGCCTTATTGTGATAAGATTAAATAATTGAATT
>Ga0315541_1000659_pt1 | contig 35857 bp, 28 predicted proteins | sample SalMarSW160190MG_FD_203095 | JGI IMG/M metagenome (GOLD analysis project Ga0315541, IMG submission 203095) | Salt marsh sediment microbial communities from the Plum Island Ecosystem LTER, Massachusetts, United States - Salt Marsh Sediment SW1601-190 ...
TATGTTTAAATGTCCCGGCATGATACATGTCACTCCTGCATCAATAAGAGCTCTGAAGGGAGCCAGTTCAATTGTATCAATTCTTGCTTTTGTTTGTTTTATCACGGGCATGCTTATATGCGAATCCGTTTCAGTATCACCATGGCCCGGAAAATGTTTTGCTGCCGAGATAATGCCATAATCCTGCAAGCCAGTCATATACATCAGGGTTTTACTGCTTACATTATCAGGGTCCTCTCCAAATGACCTGTAGTTAATGACGGGATTTTCTGGATTATTATTTACATCGGCCACAGGGGCCAGGTTTATATGTACACCGGCTCTTTTAAACTGACTGGCCACTGCTTTACCCATTTGATATATCAGCGAATCATTCCTTATGGCACCAAGGGTCATCTGCCAGGGGAAGTCTGTGACTCCCTCCAGTCTCATGCCAAGACCCCATTCACCGTCTTCAGCAATTATCAATGGTACTTTTGAGTTTCTCTGGAAGTAATTAAGCATCTCTGTCTGTTTTACAGGATTGCCCTTGAAGAAAATAACTCCTCCGGCACCAGTCTTTTTTATCAGGTTGCTAAGTCTTACATCCTCCCCGATATCACGGTTTGAATAAGCATCAATCCAGATAAGCTGGCCGATACGCTCTTTTAATGATAGTGAATTAAAAACCGAATCCACCCAGGGATGATTCAGGTATTTAAGAAACAGAGGATCGGTTTGCTGCGAATTTACCCCCGTAACTAACAGACTTAAAATACAAGATAATATGTATATTTTTGATTTACAATGCATTGATTGATATTCGGCAGTAAATTCTTTAACGTCATCTTTTAAAGAAAGAGTCAGGATACAAAAATAAATGAAAATTTGTAGGATGTAAGGTAAATTCACAACTTTATAAATTTGATTTATAATGCTTATATTTCATATCCCATGCTTAAGGACAACAGCACAGGGGTAAACTACACTGTACATCACACCGGGGGGATGACCGCGGTGTACCGTACACTGATACCTGGATTCCCCTTTGAGACGATATTGAACGAAACACAAAGGGTGCTGCTGATGAAACAGATACTGGATTTTTAAAACGTTAAAATATAAATCATGGACAGGAAAATAACTTGTTTTATACAATTATCCGACAATAAGTCGCTGGAATCAACAGTTACATCGCTGAATAACTCAGGCATAGTTTCCAGGATAATAATTGTAGCAGGAAAAGATACAACGGTTGATTATAATGATCCAGAAGTTGATTATTTGTTTTGTGCCGGGTTTTCGTCGACTTCTGCCGTGAAGAAGATGGCACTGATGTCCGACACTGAATATATCCTTATTTACAGCAAGCCTCATCCACTCGACCTCGGGAAACATGCACTTATGAGAATGATCAGTGTTTGTAAAAATACCGGAGCCGGAATGGTCTATTCCGACTATCTTGAAAACAAAAACAACCAGCTTTCGCCCCATCCTGTTATCGACTACCAGGAAGGGAGCCTGCGTGATGATTTTAATTTCGGATCCGTGGTACTATATAAAGATTCGGCATTTCAGTATGCTTATAAGAAGATGGAGCGTGAGTACAGGTTTGCAGGATTATATGACCTCAGGCTGAAGATATCACAGCGTCACTCCATTATACATTTGCCCGAGATACTGTACACCGAAACTGAAAGCGATATCCGAAAATCAGGAGAGAAACAGTCCGACTTTGTTGATCCCGGGAACAGGAAGGTACAGATTGAAATGGAAGAAGCCTGTACCGATCACCTTAAGAGAATTAACGGCTGGCTGAAACCGGAATTCAGATCTATAAGCTTTGATGCAGATAATTTTGAGTATGAAGCCTCAGTCATCATCCCGGTAAAAAACAGGGTTATGACAATCAGCGATGCAATAAAGTCGGTTATAAGCCAGAAAGCAAAATTCAAATTTAACATGATAGTGATAGATAACCATTCCACAGATGGGACTACGGATCTGGTAAGAGCTTTTGCAAAAAAGGATGACAGGCTCGTTCACATTATTCCCGAACGACAGGATCTCGGTATCGGAGGTTGCTGGAATGAGGGCATTTTTCACGAAAAATGCGGGAAATTCGCCATTCAGCTCGACAGTGACGACCTCTATATCGACAATAATGTAATAAACAGAATTGTTGAAGCCTTTTATGAGCAGCAATGCGCTATGGTTGTAGGGTCGTATAAAATGGTGAACTTCGATCTTGATGATCTGCCTCCCGGACTGATCGATCACAGGGAATGGACGCCTGAGAATGGCAGGAATAATGCGTTGAGAATCAATAGTTTAGGGGCCCCGAGAGCCTTTTATACTCCGGTTATCAGGAGTATGGGTGTGCCTAATGTCAGCTATGGTGAGGATTATGCTGTGGGGCTTGCCATAAGCCGTCATTACCGGATAGGCAGGATCTACGAACCTCTCTATCTGTGCCGCAGGTGGGAGGGTAATACCGATGCTGCTCTCGATGTGAATAAAATGAATGCCCATAACCTGTATAAGGACAGGTTAAGAACTATTGAGCTTCTGGCAAGAATACAACTGAATAAAAAAATAACTGAATAAGTGTATTCTGAAAAAACCGGCAAACTGTTTTATTCACAGCTCCGCAAATGCGAACTGGTAAAACTCAACTACAGGCAGCTTGAAAAGGTTAAATGAAAAGGCAAATCCATGAAGCTAAGTTTTATACCTTATGAGCTCAAACTTAAGCATGTCTTTACACTTGCCATAAGTTCAAGGGCCACAACCCCGGTGGTGCTTACACAAATCGAATATGACGGTAAAAAGGGTTTTGGGGAGGCCTCAATGCCCCCTTATCTCGGGGAGAGCCATGAATCGGTAATGAAATTTCTTTCACAGGTGAACCTGTCTCAATTTAAAGATCCGTTCCTGATTGAGGATATAATAGCATATCTTGATGGCATTTCACCAGGTAACTATGCCGCAAAAGCATCGGTCGATATAGCACTGCATGACCTTGTCGGAAAACTCATGGGGAAACCCTGGTTCAGGATCCGGGGTCTTGATCCCGAAAAGACTCCCTTTACCAGCTTCACTATCGGAATTGATACTCCTGAAGTTGTAAGGCAGAAGGTAGCTGAAGCAGAACCGTATAAGATACTAAAAGTCAAGCTTGGGCCCGGAAATGATAAAGAGATGATCGAGACAATAAGGAGTGTTTCAGAGAAACCTTTATGTGTGGATGTAAACCAGGGATGGAAAGACAGGAATTATGCACTCGAAATGGCCCACTGGCTTAAAGAGAATAATGTCATTTTTCTTGAGCAGCCTATGCCTAAAGAAATGATCGGGGATATTGCATGGCTCACTCAAAATTCACCTCTTCCGGTAATTGCCGATGAGGCACTGCAGACAGCAGATGATCTTTGTGGTATGAAGGGTGTCTATTCAGCTATAAACATTAAGCTTATGAAATGCGGAGGGATGAATGCGGCCTACAAGATGGCACTCATGGCCAGGGAAATGGACATGAAAGTGATGATAGGCTGTATGACAGAAACATCATGTGCAATTTCGGCAGCGGCACAACTGTCGCCTCTGGCTCACTGGGCCGATCTGGATGGCAACCTGCTCATCAGCAACGATTGCTATGATGGCATTACGATCACCGATGGAAAGGTTACCCTGAACGAGAGACCCGGGATCGGGATCAATGCGAAAAATAAAATGTTCAGGGATTGATCTTAAATCCTATATTGTTATTTTTATACCTTTTTAGTGGTTTATAATATGACAAAAAGCAGCAGCCGGCGAAAATATATTTATGAACGAAATAGATTTAATATCAGAAGGTTACAAGGAGTTGTCCGGAGGTTCAGACCTGAAAATAACTCCTTTGACAAAATCGGGTTCCGACAGGAGATATTTCAGGATCATTGACAGGGAGAAAAGTATAGTAGGAGCATATAATCCCAACCTTGAGGAGAATGAAGCTTTTGTGGGATTCACCAATCATTTCTTAAGCAAAGGTCTTCCTGTTCCTGAAATCTATGGTTATATTCCTGATAAATTCATCTATTACCTGAAGGATCTCGGTAATGTAAACCTTTACACCTGGTTGCACGAAAGAGATGACATCTCTGATTTCACTACCGAAACAAAAGATATGTACCGTAAAATACTTGATAAGCTTATTCTTTTCCAGACAGAGGGAATAAAAGGGCTTAACCTTGACCTCTGCTATCCTCACAGGAGCTTTGACCGCCAGTCGATGATGTGGGATCTCAATTATTTCAAGTACATGCTTCTGAAGCTTCTTGCGATACCTTTCAATGAACGTAATCTTGAACATGATTTTGTATCACTTGCCGATTATCTGCTCGAAACAGGTCAGGATTATTTTCTTTACAGGGATTTCCAGACGGCAAACGTGATGGTGGTTGATAGCGAACCATGGTTCATCGATTACCAGGGAGGTCGGAAAGGAGCTCCCCAGTATGATGTTGCATCGCTGTTATACGATGCAAAGATCCCCATGCGTCAGACTAACAGGGATGAGCTGCTCAGTTATTATATTGAAAAATTCTGTTCAGTATCTCATGAGGATAAGGGAAAATTCCGCGGTTATTATTCAGGATTCAGCATGATCCGTGTCATGCAGGCTCTGGGGGCTTTCGGCTTCAGGGGTCTTTATGAACAGAAGCCCACATTTACGGAAAGTATAGTGCCGGGAGTTCATCTGCTGACACAGATAGCAGGAAAGGCTGAAAACCACATTACTCTGCCTGAATTGTATAAAACCATAAGATCTATTCCTGATTCAACTGTATTCAAACGGCTCTCATCAGAAAATAAGTAATTACTCACTATGAAAGCGATGATCATGGCAGCCGGAAAGGGAACACGGCTTGGTAAAATTACCAAGACCATTCCCAAAGTTCTCCTCGACATAAACGGTAAAAGCCTCCTGCGTCTTGCTGTTGAAAATTGCACCGCTTCGGGATTTGATGATATTATTATTAATATTCATCATCTGGCAGACCTGGTCGGGCAGGAAATCGTGAAACTTAAAAAGGATGGATATAAAATCACTGTCTCGGACGAACGGGATATGTTGCTTGAAACAGGCGGAGGATTGTATAAGGCAAGAGACTTCTTTGACGATAACCCTTTCCTGCTATATAATGCTGACACCCTGACTGATCTTGATCTCTCCGTATTGTACCACTATCACCTTGATATGAAAGGACTTGCAACTCTGGCAGTCAGAAACCGCCCTGGGAAAAGACTGTTTCTAGTTGATCGTGAAGGTTTGCTGAAAGGATGGTGCAATAAAGCTACCGGCGAAAGGATAATTACTGGAGAAGAAACAGAAACACTGATGGAAATAGCCTTCTCGGGAAGACATATAATAAATCCTGAGATTTTCAATTATATGAGTGAAGGTGTTTATACAATGACAGCCCTGTACCTTCACCTTACAGATTCACATAAGATAGTAACCTACAGGGAAGACGGCGGCTACTGGTTAACAGTGGGAACTCCGGAAGATCTGGAGAATGTAAGGAGCAGGTTTAAATAGATGTTACATAATGTGGTTCTCGGTGCTCGGACCTTGGTCCTTGGTCCTGGGTCCTGGGTCCTGGGTCGTGGGTCTTTTAATATGCTTTATGCCGGTAACCGATAGTCTGTTACAGCTTCCAGAACGACCGGGTAAAGAGTGTAAATACGGTTATGATCTCAAGTCTTCCTGTGATCATTAGAATACTTAACACAACCTTGCTTATTCCTGGCAAACCTGCGTAATTACTCATAGGACCAACAGAACCTAATCCAGGACCGATACCGGCCATACAGGTTGCTATAGCACTTGCTGAAGTTGTTAAATCAATCCCTGTTATCAAGAGTATGACTGTGCCGACTACAACCAGAAAAAGATAAAGTATCACAAAAGATATAATAGTAATATTTGTTTTCTCATCAACACTTTTCTCATTTAATAGAACTGCGGCAAACGCTCTTGGATGGTTTAGCCTGGTAAAGACACTTTTGATATTTTTTAAGACTATCAGGTGCCTTGCCATTTTTATTCCTCCGCTTGTTGATCCTGTGCTTCCCCCTGCAAACATTAAAATAAAGACCAGTACTACTCCTGCAAAAGGCCAGAAAAGGTAATCGGCTGTAGCAAAACCAGTACAGGTGATTATGGAGACACTCTGAAAAAATCCCTCCCTGAATGACTCTTCAAAGGTTCTTATTGAATTATTTAACAGTAATACTGTGGCTATAGCTCCTGAAATTAATATCACTGCCATATAAAACCATAATTCTTCATTGTGTTTTATTTTTCGGAAATTTCGTTTTAAGAGATAGTAATAAACAATCTGGCTTATTCCTGCGAGGAACATGAATATCATCACAATATACTGACTGTAAGATGAATAGGATTGAAGGCTGTTATTTTTTGTCGAAAAACCTCCGGTAGCAATTGTTCCGAATGTATGGCATATACTGTCGAAGAGATTCATGTCGCCTGCCCAAAGTAAAATTATCTGGATAAGGGTAAGACTTAAGTAAATAAACAGCACTCTGAATCCTATTGATTTTGTCTTTGGAAGTATTTTTTCTCTCAATGATGATTCCAGGCTGAACAGATGATAACCTGAAACTCTGAGTGAAGGCAGAACAATGACAACAAGGACTATTATACCGATACCGCCAATCCAGTGTGTCAGACTCCTGTAAAACAGGATTGAATAGGGTAATATTTCAACATTTGAGATTATAGAGGCCCCTGTTGTGGTAAACCCTGAAGTCGATTCAAAAAAAGCATCGATAAATTCCGGAATGGAACCACTGATCAGATATGGTAACGAACCAAAAAAAGTAAAAGTAAACCATGACAGTGTTACTGCCAGGTACCCGTCTCTGCTGGTGGTCTGTGATGTATCTGCTTCTGCACTGATAATATCAAGGACAAAATAAAAAACACTTGTTATAACAGCTGACCAGACAAAGGGGTACAAAGCCTCACCATAAATTACGGCAACAGGTATACAAAAGAGGAAAGAAAAAACTTCAATCAGGATAATTGTACTGATTAACCTAAAAATGATCAGAGGATTAATAAGTTTCATACCCCACTGCAAGAAAAACGGGTACAAATATATGCATAATAAGAATAGAAATATTTCTGTTCATTTATTTCCCTTAAGGCATACATGTCAGATTCACATTAAACTCCAGGCTCTATACCTTATGCTCTTAAAGTTTCCAGAACGATTTGGTGAAAAGCGCAAAAACTGCAATGATTTCAAGTCTTCCCACAATCATTAAAAGAATGAATATGAACTTGGTGAAATCAGGCAGGTGTGCATAGTTACATACAGGTCCTATGGATCCGAGTGCAGGACCAACATTACCCAGTGTTGCTGCAACACCGCTCGCTGAACTAACGGGATCGAGACCTGTCATTGTTATCACAAATGTACCTGCCAGGAAAATGAACAGGTACAGTATTACAAAGGAGATTACCGAAATATTGGCTTTATCTGAAACAGGTTTGCCGTTTAGTTTTATTTGGATTATGACATTCGAATGAATAAGTCTGGTGAATATATTCCTTATATTTTTAAGAACAATAAGATGCCTGGCCATTTTAATGCTGCTGGTCGATGAGCCTGTATTTGCCCCGGCAAATAACAGGATGAATATCAGGATAATAGCTGCACGCGGCCACAATAAATAATTAGCAGTAACATAACCGGTTGTGGTAATTATTGATATAGTCTGGAAAACTCCTTCTCTGAAAATTGTTTCAAAGGAACCGGTTGATTTTGCAGACAGTATTCCAACAATAACTATTACGGCTACTAATGTTGTACCCAGGTAAAACCAGAGTTCCTCATTGTATTTTACTTTATTGAACTGCAGCTTTATCATGTAATAGTATGCTAAAAAGCTGATACCTGAAAACACCATGAAAACTGCAATCACATACTGAGTGTATGGAGAAAACTCTGCTATACTCGTATTTTTAGTTGAAAAACCACCAGTGGCTACTGTGCCGAATGTATGACATAAACTGTCAAAGAGATCCATCTCTCCCAGGTACAGAAAGAATACTTCAAAGATTGTAAGTCCGAGATACAGGAAAAAAAGCCTCAATCCTACAGATTTGGTTTTAGGATGTATTTTTTCCTTCAACGATGATTCCAGTCCCATTAACTGTTGGGCCGTTATCCTGAGTGAGGGGAGAATGATTATGACCAGTACAATGATACCCAGGCCTCCGATCCAGTGCGTGAAGCTTCTCCAGAAAAGAATGGAATAGGGAAGAACCTCAATATCCTGTAGTATTGAAGCCCCTGTAGTCGTAAATCCGGAAGCTGATTCGAAAAAAGCATCAATGAATGAGGGAATCGTTCCACTGATAAGATATGGCAATGCACCCATAATGGAAAAGACAAGCCACGAGAGTGTAACTGCTACATAACCGTCCCGGTTACTTAGTTTTGTAGTCTTTTCATTGCGTGTAATGATTCTTAAAATAATAAATAAAAGACCGGTAAATGCAGCTGAAAGGAGCAAGGGAAAAAGAGGCTCTTCATATATAATAGCTACCGGCAGGCAAATTAGAAATGAGATTGTCTCAAGCAGAAGGATAGTACTTAGTATCCTGAGAATAAGCAGGGGATTGATCAACTTCATACCATTCTCATCAGAAAAATCACGTTATAAAGATAATCAGAGATTATGAATAACCATTGAATGGTCATTTATTAATAGTATATTTGAAACATGGAGGGTATTAATAAGAAAATTATTTGGCAGTATTCTTATATTAAGCTTAAAATAAGAAGGTTATATGGGGAAAGTAATGGTAATAGGAGCAGGGGGAGTAGGGACTGTTGTGGTTCATAAAATGGCATCACTCCCGGAGGTTTTCAATGAAATAATGCTGGCCAGCAGAACAAAATCAAAATGTGATGCCATTGCATCAAGAATAGGAGGTAACCGTATTCAGACAGTACAGGTCGATGCCGATAAGGTACCGGAGCTGGTAAATCTGATACAGTCATTTAATCCTGATATCGTGGTAAATGTGGCTCTGCCATATCAGGATCTTCATATCATGGATGCCTGTCTCGAAACAGGTGTGGCTTATCTCGATACAGCCAATTATGAGCCTCTTGATGAGGCTAAATTTGAATACAGCTGGCAGTGGGCTTACCACGAGAGATATAAGAATGCAGGCTTAACCGCAATACTTGGCTGTGGTTTCGACCCGGGTGTTACATCTGTATTTACAGCTTATGCTGCCAAACATCATTTTGATGAGATTCAGTACCTCGATATCGTCGATTGTAATGCGGGGGATCACGGGAAACCCTTTGCAACAAATTTTAATCCCGAGATAAATATACGCGAAGTTACCCAGAAAGGAAAATACTGGGAGAATGGTAAATGGATATACACAAAACCTCACCAGATCCATAAGCTCCTGAACTACCCCGAAATAGGTACGAAGGAATCCTATCTTATTTACCATGAAGAGCTTGAATCTCTTGTTAAAAACTTCCCGACTCTCAAGAGAGCAAGATTCTGGATGACTTTCGGTCAGGAATACCTTACCCACCTGCGTGTAATTCAGAATATAGGAATGGCTGGTATTGAACCTGTTATGTTTGACGGGAGAGAAATAGTGCCTGTCAAATTCCTGAAAGCTGTGCTTCCCGATCCCGGTAACCTTGGTGAGAATTACACCGGATGGACCTCAATAGGCTGCCGTATCAGGGGAATTAAAGACGGAAAGGAAAAAGCATATTACATTTATAATAACTGCAGCCATGAGGCCGCATATAAGGAGACAGGAACACAGGCAGTAAGCTATACAACAGGAGTACCCGCAACTATTGGTGCCATGATGTACCTTGAAGGCATCTGGAAAAAGGCAGGTGTTTTCAATGTTGAGGAGTTTGACCCGGATCCTTTCATGGAACAGCTAAACCTGCTTGGATTGCCATGGGTGGAACTGTATGATATCGATTTGGAATTATGAAAATCGACTACAATATAGTCCCTTCTCCTTGCTTCATTATAGATGAAGATAGATTCCGCAAGAACCTGTCTTTGCTGCGATATGTAGCTGATGCCTCAGGCGCCGAAATCATCCTTGCTTTCAAGGGATTTGCCATGTGGAGTGTATTTGATATTTTGAAAGAGTATTTCTCAGGCGCGGCTGCCAGCTCACTGCATGAAGCCAGACTCTGCTATGAAGAGATCGGTTCACCGGCATATACATATTCTCCGGTCTACAGGTATGATGAGTTTGAATCAATATTGAAATACAGTTCCCATATCACTTTTAATTCACTTAACCAGTATGGAAAATATTCGAATATAATTGAAAAATATTCGAAAAAAATATCTTCAGGACTAAGGATCAATCCGGAGTTCTCAGAAGTCTGTCATGGAATTTATAATCCGTGTTCCCCGGGATCAAGACTGGGAATAACAGCAGAAAATCTTGCTGTTGGTTTACCTGAGGGTATTGAGGGACTTCATTTTCATGTACTTTTTGAATCTGATTCTTATGCTCTTGAAAAGGTTCTTAAGGTTGTTGAGGATAAATTCAGCAGTTTTTTTCCCGCCATAAAATGGATAAATATGGGCGGAGGACATCTTATTACCGGAAAAGATTATGATACCGGTCACCTGATAAAAATTCTTAAAGATTTCAGGGAAAGAACCGGTCTCCATGTCATTCTTGAGCCGGGAAGCGCCTTTGCCTGGGAAACAGGAGAACTGGTGGCAACTGTCGAAGATATTGTTGATAATCAAGGCATTAGGACCGCCATGCTTAATGTTTCATTTACAGCTCATATGCCTGACTGCCTTGAAATGCCCTATAAGCCAAAAATACTGGGAGCAACTGATCCTGTACCCGGAAAGCCTGTTTATCGCTTAGGCGGGACCTCCTGCCTGTCTGGCGATTTCATGGGCGACTGGTCTTTCGATAAAAAGTTGAAGCCGGGTGATAAGATCATTTTCCTTGATATGATCCATTATACAATGGTCAAAACAACCACCTTTAATGGAGTACAACACCCCTCGATAGGTATATGGACCAGGGAAGGGAAATTCAAAGTTCTTCGTAAGTTCGGATACGAGGATTATAAGAACAGGCTCTCCTGAAAGTGATTTATCACACATAAAACAATCTTTGGAATCCTTGTCTTTCTCGGATTCATTGCTTTTACTTCTTCATGTACAAAAGATGTATTTACTGAAGAGGATGCTTATGCCAACCAGGAGGATATTGAACTTCTTAAAGATTCTCTTGCAATTGCACAGGCAACATTGGATCATGAATACATAATGGAAATGGAATTGTTACCGTCAATGTACAGAAAACGGGATATTGTGAAGTGGATTTTGTAGCTATACTGCCGGCTCTGCCGGATTCAGTTTATACAGATGCCTACAGCCTTGTCAGACAAGCCGGAACAATGGTACCTATGTTCTCTCTGACAGACAACCTTTCGACAATTTCGGGGATTGCTACTGTTGAGACTGACCTTACAAATGATGCACCTGAGGCAGCTGCTGATGTTAAAATCGTAGCTACAATAGATGTGGATAATCCCAGCTTTATTTACAAGTACATCCAGATGCCATATTACGATGTTTACGAATGTGACTATTGCGGATACTGGTCATTTGATTATTACGCACTTATCAGGCAGATTGCATTTCATAGTACAGTTTTCGAAGCAACAACTGCTGCTGACGGATCATTCTCTCTCCAGGTTCCATCAACACCGGATGGACTTCCATTTGTTCTTTGTGCCGATGAATTTGCTACTAATCAATCACTGCTACAGGCTACTCTGAATAGTGCACCGGTATGGGGTGTTCAAACAGTCAGGACAATGTTTGGTCCTCCGTCTGCTATGACTTACAGCACGATCGCGACAAATGTACAGTCAGCTTATGTAACATTCTCAGCACCTACCGGCACACCGGATGCTCAACCTACAACAGAAGCTGAAGCTTATGCTGTGCTGACCAGTTCCGGTATTGTTTCAATTAATATGATTTACCAGGGAGAAGGTTATACGCAGGCTCCGCGTGTTTATATAGCACCCGGATCAGGTTATACCGATGTTCCACTCGTTACTATTTCAGGCGGCGGAACAGGCGCTTCTGCTACTCCAGTCCGTGGATTCCCGGTGACAGACATTTCTCTGAATGCACCTGGTGTCGGTTTTGATGATGTAACCAGCATTTTCCTTGATGATGGTACTGTTTCGGCTGAATTTTACGGCGATTGCGATGTGAAATTCGACATGGGTGTCAGAAAGGTTACTCTGAATGATGGCGGCTATTTCTTTGATGCAGCGCCTACTGTTGCTTTCACACCTGTAGATGGTAACGGCAGCGGAGCTGCTGCTACAGCATTAATCACATGGGAAATTATGGATCTTGTAGTTGATAATCAGGGAAGTGGTTACATTTCTGATGATGCAAATGATGTCACTGTTCTGATTGATCCTCCTGCGGGAGCCGGTGTACAGGCAGAAGCCAGTCCTGTTCTCGGGAACGGAGTGTTGTCAGGAGTTGAGATCTATGACCATGGTCAGGGCTATACTGCTCCTCCTAATGTCTTTATAATGGAGGAATCAGAAGGAGATATAATTCCTACAGTGACAAGTGCAGCCCAACTATCAGCTACTGTAAGTAATGGCCAGGTTACCGGATTAACCATTACTGATCCGGGTTCAGGATATTATGTAACTCCCAATGTAAATATTACTGTTCCATACTCATCAATGACGGCAGTGGGAAGATGTACTGTTGAAAGTGATGGCAGGATAAAAGGAGTAGAGTTTACCGGTGGTTATCCATTTACTCAGGGATTCGGATATGACACACCTCCTACACTGACTTTCACTGCCTCTATTCCCGGTAAAGGCTCCGGAGCTGAAGGTGTAGCTGTGGTAAATGAGGGTCGTGTTACCAATGTAATCATGACCAACCATGGTAGCGGATATATCGGTAAGAATAATCCGTATACAGCTAAAGCTTCTGCATTCCTGCCATCAGCATCAGTTATGGCTACTGCAGGAAAAGCATATATCCGGGATATTAACTTTGGTACAGGTAAACGGACCATTGAACAATAGTGGGAATTATTAACAGGCAGGTGAAATGCCTGCCTGTTATTTAAAATTATTTGCTTATGAAGAAAATATTACTGTTGTTTACAATAATAGTAGTATTCTCAGGCGGATTGACAGCCCAGGACTCTGAAAGTATTGGAGGAGAAGGTAAATTCTTTATCGGAGTAAAGGCGGGCTATAGTGTAGTCGATTTTGAATCGATAGTAAAATCGGAAAGAGACTTTGCAGAAATGACCTTTGACAATTTATCGTATGGTCTGGTATTCGGATATAATATCACCGGCAAACTGGGTTTACAGATTGAAGGAAATTACTCCAAATACGGTGCCGACAATATTATCGAAACATATATTTATTCTGAGCAAAGCCCTGTATTGCAAACGTATGGAGAATCATCCGAAATTGATCGTGTCAATATGGATCTCTTCTATGCCGATGTACCGCTATTCTTTAAATACACATTTTCAGAGATTGGCTTATCGCCCTATTTATATGCGGGAGTCAATTGGGGCATTAATATCCTGGGAAATACAACGATTGTCCGTAAGATATCAGAAATAGAAGAAAGATACCGTGCATACAAAGATAATATCGCTGAACGTATAATGTACAACGAATTTGCTCCTATAGCAGGAGCAGGGGCAAGATGGAATTTTGGAAGCTTGTCGATCATTGGTGAATTGCGCTATAAACATGGCTTTCAGAACTTAAGCAATGTTGACAACGGCTTCGGATTTACAAACAAAGCATTGTCGGTCAGTGTAGGTCTGGTATATAATCTTTAATTTTCTGTTTGCTATATTTAAGAGGGACCCTGACTAAGAGGTCCCTTTTTTATTTAACGGTATAACGGTGCAACGGTATGGCGGTATTATGGTGCAATGATCAGACTCAGTTTAGTCTCTGTGTAATCCGTGGTTAAAACGCCGGTTGCATTGTCAGCTTTAGCTTTAGTGTAGGCTGGCCGGTTACCGGTTTATTACTCCCGACCCGATAACTTCATCCCCGTCATACCACGCGGCAAACTGCGCTGCAGCGATGCCTCGTTGTAATTTATTGAATATGATATAGATACCATTCTTTCTCCTGAATAGCTTTGCCCTTTGCAACGGCTGACGATACCTGATCCTTACCATATACTCACGGTTTTCACCTGCTTTCATCTCCAAATCAGTCCTTATCCAGTGGATCTCATCACTCTTTACCATCAGACCTTTCCTGTATAATCCGGGATGCGATTGTCCCTCCCCGACATACAGGATATTCCTTTCAGCATCGGTTCCTAAAACAAATAAAGGCTCTTTATAACCTCCGATATTTATCCCTTTCCTTTGCCCGACAGTAAAAAAATGGGCCCCGTTATGTGTGCCGATAACTTTACCGGAAAGATGTTCAAAATCATGCGGTTTAACAATCTCTTTTAATACATTTTCAGATCTATTATCATCCGGGAATCCTGGTTCCCATATTTTGATCCCGTCTGTTAAATTAATTTCAACAGTATCTCCTTTTTTTGGCTTTAGCTGCTGTTGCAGGAAAGTTGGCAGATCCACCTTTCCAATAAAGCAAATGCCCTGCGAATCTTTACGCTGTGCTGTTGCCAGACCCAGCTTACAGGCTATCTTTCTTACTTCAGCCTTTGTCATATTACCAATGGGAAAAATTGTGAAACCGAGCTGCTCCTGGCTCACCTGGCAAAGGAAATAGCTTTGGTCCTTGTTTTTGTCTTTTCCTGCCAGTAACCTGTAAACAGGTGTATTTTTTACACTTATTGTATCTTTTATACAGTAGTGTCCTGTGGCAACAAAATCTGCACCTAGTTTCCTTGCTTCTTCGGCAAATGAATCGAATTTAATTTCCCTGTTACAAAGTATATCGGGATTGGGAGTTCGTCCCTTTTCATATTCAGAAAACATGTAGTCTATTACCCTTTTCCTGTAAGGCTCACTCAGATCGACAAAATGAAAAGGTATCTTCAGCTTCTTTGCCACAATCTCGGCAAACATAAGGTCATCCTCCCAGTGGCAATCGCTCTGAAGCAAACCGGTAGTATCGTGCCAGTTCCTCATGAAGAGACACGCTACATCATAACCCTGTTCCTTCAGAACCCAGGCCGCCACACTGGAATCGACACCTCCGGAGAGGCCGATGATTACACGTTTTTTCATGCGGTAAAGATATAAAAAGAAAAGGAGAGGGGGTGAGTGCGTGAGGGGGAGAAATTAGAATAAAATTCGATAACTTTAACCCTCCATGGGACAAGGCACACTTACAATATACAGCGCATCCGCAGGATCGGGCAAAACATTCAGACTTGCAGGTATTTACCTTACACATCTTTTCAGATCGCGGTATAACTACCGTAAGATACTGGCCGTGACCTTTACAAACAAGGCCACCGCCGAAATGAAAAGCCGGATATTAGATCAACTCCATATCCTCTCTACAGGAGGTAAATCCGAATACCTGCCCGGACTGGTAAAAGATACCGGCAGGAGCGAGGAGAACATCAGGCAGGAAGCCGGGGAAATCCTCTTTTCAATACTTCACGATTTCTCCCGTTTCTCGGTATGTACCATCGATGCATTTTTTCAGAAAGTGCTTCGCGCATTCACAAGAGAAGCCGGCCTTCATTCCGGGTTCAATATAGAGCTGGATCATAACATAATACTCTCAACGGCCGTTGATGAAATGATCGCCTCTTCAGCAGGCGATAGCCAGTTAAGAAAATGGCTTAACCAATATGTTATTGCTAATCTTGAGGAGGAAAGAAGCTGGGACCTCAGGGGCGATATTATGAAACTATCAGAAGAACTTTTCAAGGAGAAATTCAGGATCCTTTCAAATGAGGAGAGGGCTAACCTTGAAAATAAAGAGTTCCTTCTTGACTATATCAAAAAGCTACGTGATCTGAAGAGAACTTTTGAAGAAAATCTGCAGACTCTTGGTAAAAAATGCGAGCAGATATTTATCGAAAATGACCTCGCAGATGACATGTTTTACCAGAAAGGAAGAGGGATACCGAATTATATAAGATCTCTGGCAACAGGAAACATAATTAAAGCGAATTCTTATGTTATGAAAATCCTCGATGCCGCCCCTGTCTGGTCATCCGGTAATCCTGCACCGCAGCTGGTGGAAGCAATATCTGCTGGACTGGAGAAATATCTGAAGGAAGCTATCATGTTCTATGACAGTAATATCATAAATTACAAAAGTGCAACTGCCATTCTTTTAAACATATATGCCCTGGGAATTCTAAGAGATGTGCTGAACAAAGTGCATCAGGTTGCCTCTTCTGAGAACAGTTTTCTGCTTTCTGAGGCCGGCGAGGTTCTCAGCCTGATAACAGGGGAAGACCAGGCACCTTTTATTTATGAAAAGATCGGTAACATATACGAGAATTACATGATCGATGAATTCCAGGATACATCACGTCTTCAATGGAAAAATATTTATCCGCTGATAAATGAAAGCATGAGCCGTGGATGCGACAATCTTGTCGTGGGCGATATCAAACAATCGATATACAGGTGGAGGAACAGCGACTGGCACATACTTGCAGATATGAAAGATAAGCTGGTTGACGGTAAGAGATTCCTTAGTGAACCGCTGGTGACTAACTGGAGAAGCCGCTCAAATATTATCAGGTTCAACAACTCTCTGTTTTCATTAATCCCGGCACAAACCGAAGAAACATTTTCAGAAGATCACTCTTCAACAGACTTTAAAAATTTGTATGCTGAAGCAATACAGGTCAATCCTGATAAACTTAGTGGAGGCTATGTCAGGCTTGAGTTTATCGATGATGAACGGGAAGTCAAAAACGGACAGGAAAATGGGAAACGCGGCAAGATTACACGGAAATGGGAGGAAATAGTACTTGAGAAGCTCCCTTCAGTTATCGAAGCTGTTCAGGATAAAGGATATAAGGCTTCAGATATCGGTATTATAGTAAGGGGAGCAAAAGATGGAGAAGCAGTTGTCAGGAGAATGATTGAGTATACCACGGGTGCCGGGCCGGAGCAAAAACATAAGTATAATTACAATATAGTTTCAAATGATTCATTGTTACTGTCCGGTTCTCATGCCATTACTTTCATCATATCGGTAATAAAAGTGCTTAATAATCCCGTAGATATGATCAGCAGGGCTCAGATGTTAAGGTTTTACCTGCTGGCCACGGGATATGAAGAGGCAGATAAGATCCCTCTCTTCCGCAGTACTCTGGAGGATGGATCTCATGGTCGTTTTCCTGAAGGATACGAACAGTTTATGATAAAGGCCGGCCAGCTGCCACTCTTTGAGGCCACCGAAAGCATTATCGACTTTTTTGGCCTGGGCAGCTATTCCTGGAATGTTGCATATCTTGATGCTTTCCAGGATCTTGTCCTTGGTTTTTCAGGAATAAAAGGTGCTGATTTTCAGTCATTTCTGGAGTGGTGGGAGACAACCGGCAACACAAAATCGTTGGTACTGCCGGCAAACCAGGATGCTGCACGAGTATTCACCATCCATAAATCAAAAGGGCTTCAATTCAGGATCGCTGTCCTTCCTTTCATTTCCTGGAACCTGGATCATAAATCCTCAAAACAGCCCATATTATGGGTACAGCCGGGGTCATCTCCCTTTGATGAACTGGGGATAGTGCCTGTAAGATATGGCACTGCTCTTGCTGAAACTATATTTGCCGGTTATTATAACGATGAAAGATTTTCCGTTCATATCGATAACATTAACCTTCTTTATGTTGCACTTACAAGGGCAATTGATGCTATATGGGCTTTTGCTCCGGAAACTCCCTCTAAAGCTGAAGGTATTGCAAAGACCCTTAAGGATGCAGTTACTTCAGATGAAAATCCTGCCGGTGAATCAGGCATCGTTCTTTCAGGTTGTTATGATGCTGAAAGAAAGATATTTGAGTATGGGGAGATCCCTGAAAGCAAAGAAGAAAACCGGGTGAACAGGGATATGATATCAAAGAACTATATCGTCAGCAGGAAACCGGGATCGTTACGCCTGAAGCTGCATGGTGAAAACTATTTTACGGAAGGCGGTGAAGCCATCAGGCAGAAGATAAATTATGGAAAGCTGATGCACAGTGTTTTTGAAAGCATTGATACTAAAGATGATATTCCCGCTGCAGTAAACCAACTGGCGCTTGAAGGAAGAATAGCTTCATCTGAAACCTCTCAGCTTGAGAAAAAACTGGAGGAGCTGATTTCATCATCTCCGGCATCGGAATGGTTCAGTCCCGGATTAAATGTAATGAAAGAGGCAGAGATACTCCTGCCGTCAGGTCAGACCCGCCGGCCGGACAGGATAATAATAAAAGGTGATAATGCAACAATAATCGATTTCAAGTTTGGTGAAGAGAATGAGCGTTATGCCGGACAGGTGAACCAGTATCGCAACCTGCTCAAAGAGATGGGATACAGGGATATTAAAGGTTACCTGTGGTATGTTGACAAGAATAAAATAGTTGAAGCCTGATGCCGGAATCGAAGAAAAATGGTAAATTCCCATGGGGGCATGCCAGGAGGTTCAATGCCTACCCTGATTACTTCAGGAAACTATTTGGAGCGAGAGTTCAGAAGGTTTCCATTGATGCAGGATTTACCTGCCCCAACCGCGACGGTACAAAAGGTACCGGAGGCTGTACATTTTGCAATAATGATGCATTCAATCCTTCGTACTGCATCCCTGAAAAATCCGTGTCCCGGCAGATAGAGGAGGGGATGGAGTTCCATAAAAAAAGATACCGTAAAGCGGTGTCCTACCTTGCTTATTTTCAGGCATATTCAAATACCTACGCACCTGTTGAAACCCTGAAATCATTATATGAGGAGGCATTGCGGTATCCGGGAATAATAGGACTGATTATCGGAACACGACCCGATTGTATAGATGATGACAGGCTTGCATTACTGAAGGACATTTCTCAGCGTTGTTATCTCTCGGTGGAATATGGCATTGAATCATGCTATGATAAAACACTAAAGAGAATCAACCGGGGACATTCATTTGAGGATGCAGTAAATGCTGTCGCAGCAACTCAAAAACTCGGAATAAAAACAGGCGCTCATTTCATTTTCGGTCTGCCTGGCGAAACGCGCGATGAGATGCTTGCTGAAGCGGAAATCATTTCCGGACTACCACTGACAACAGTTAAATTCCACCAGCTGCAGATAATCAGAGATACTGCAATGGAAACCGAATATCGTGGTAATCCGGCTGATTTTCACCTGTTTACATGGGAAGATTATCTTGATTTTATAATTAAATTTCTTGAGAGACTGAATCCTGCAATTATTGTAGAGCGCTTTACCGGGGAAGCTCCCCCGCGTTTTCTCACAGAGAGAAGATGGGGAAAGAAGAGAACCGACCAGATCGTCCCTCTCATCGAAAAACGCCTCGAAGAACTCGATACCTGGCAAGGAAAGTATTATAAAGTAAAAAGTAAAAAGTAAAAATAAACTTATTATAAATCGCATATCGTATATCGCATATCATAAATGGTATATTTCCTCGAACATATTGCAAAGCATCTCTACTCTGAATACGGTAACAGGCTGAATAACCATTGCCTTATCTTTCCAAACCGCAGGGCCGGACTTTTTTTCCTGAAATATCTTGCGAAAGAGATCAGCAAACCGGCATGGACTCCGGCCATAATGACTATTAATGACTTGTTCAGGTCGTTATCGGAATTGCAACTGGCAGAGAATGAGATACTGCTCTTTGAACTCTATAAAGTATATCGTACAGCAAGAAAAAGCAATGAAAGTTTTGATGATTTTTACTTCTGGGGCGATATGCTTCTGAATGACTTTGATGATGTGGATAAGAATCTTGGGGATGCTTCAAAAATATTTCATAATATACAGGATATCAAAGAGATAGAACGGGAATTTGGAGGTCTTACAGATGAACAGGCTGATGTTGTAAAACGTTTCTGGACCAACTTCGATCCTGAGAGAATGTCAGATCAGAAGAAAGAGTTTAACAGCGTCTGGTTAATCTTGAATGACATCTATGAAGGATTCAGGAGGTCACTTAAAGAAAAAAATCTTGCCTATGAGGGAATGATCTTCCGGGATGTTATTGAGGGTCCCGGTATGGAGAAACTGACAGACATAAAATGGGAATCAGCACATTTTGCAGGATTCAACGCCCTTAATAAATGCGAGAAACTGCTGATGTCAAAGCTTAAAGATGAGAACCGGGCAAAATTCTACTGGGATTATGATAACTCATACATCAGGGAAGGCAGACTCAATTCCGCCGGATTTTTTCTGAAAGATAACCTTAAATATTTCGGAAATGATATGCCAGGTGAATGGAGCTATGAAACAATGCTGTCAAAACCGGCAGCTTCAATAAAACGACGCGTTATTGACACCTCATCGGATGTGGCACAGGTGAAGCTTATTCCTGAGATGATAAGTGAAATACCCGGGCTCACACCTGAAAACGCGCATGAAACGGCAGTCATACTTGCTGATGAAAACCTTATTATGCCGGTGCTTACAAGCCTCCCTGAGAATATGCCGGATATAAACATCACCATGGGCTATCCTCTAAGGCAGACACTCATCTATTCCCTTGTTAAACATCTTCTTGACCTGCAGCGAAATGCAAGGGTACAGGACGGAACTGTACTCTTCAATCACAGGGACGTACTAAGCCTGCTGAAAAACGGACTCCTGGCTGAACTGATAAGTGAATCCGACAGGGAGATCATTAAAGAGATTACTGAACAGAACCTTATTATGGTTCCGTCAGACCGGTTCAGTCATTGCCAGGGCCTTGCAAATATTTTCATTAAAGCTGACTCACCTGCAAGCTTCCCGGAATACTTAAAATCGGTGTTATCATTGGTAGTATCGGCCGATTCAGGTAATGGAGAGGAATCCGGAAGTGACTCAACCGGAAAAAGTATAAGGAATGAATTCATTTACAGGGTAATGCTTTCAATAAACAGGCTCGATGCGGTTACAGGCTTACCGGAATTGGCATTGACCTTGAATACCTGGATAAGTCTGTTTGAACGGCTTTTAAGAAACCAGTCTGTACCATTTTCCGGAGAACCTCTCTCGGGAATACAGGTGATGGGTATTCTCGAAACCAGAACGCTCGACTTCAGAAATCTGGTAATATTGTCAGTCAATGAGGGGATCCTTCCGGCATTAACTTCTGTCTCTTCATTCATACCTTTCAGCCTTCGGGAAGCTTTCGGCCTGCCTTCAATAAATCACAGGGAATCGGTATATGCATACCATTTCTACAGGCTTCTTCAAAGGGCTGAAAATGTGACATTCATATATAACTCTAATCCCGAAGGATTAAGAAGCGGGGAGATGAGCAGATTCCTTCAGCAGATGAAGTATGAACCTTTGCTTAAGCCTGAAATGCTCAATTTAAGTTTCGAGATCAGAACCCGTGGCAATATAAGTGAAATAATTGACCGAACTGAAGAGCAACAGAATCAGCTTATGGAACGGTTTTCGCCTGAAAAACAGGGGCGGATACTCTCTCCCTCTGCTGTCAACACATGGTTAAACTGCAGGATGAAGTTCTATTACAGGTATGTATGCGGACTGAAAGAACCTGATGAGATAACTGGGGACATTGATCCGGCAATACTGGGGACCATTCTGCATGAAGCTATGAGAAGCCTCTATGAGGACTTCACCGGAAAGAGAGTGGATGCTGAATCAGTAATGTCACTTATTAGTGATCCGACTGTAGTTTCCGGACTAATAAAAAGAACTATCAGAAAATTTTTTGGAAGGGGAAATTATAATGTCGCAACAGGTAATGAGCTTATAGCCAGAGAGGTACTGGTGGAATATATTATGCGGATACTGAAGACCGACAAAGCAATGGCTCCATTCTCTATTATTGATCTCGAGAAACAGGTGACTTTTCCGGTAAATATTGAAGATGGAAACACCACGATCAACATTGTAGCAGGAGGAGTAATAGACCGGGTAGATCTGAAGGATGGCACAACAAGAATCCTGGATTATAAAACAGGCACAATAGCTGATTCTATAAGTTCTATTGAAGACCTGTTTGCTGATGACAGGAAGAAGGATTATGATGGCTGGCTTCAGACACTGCTATACTGTGAAGGTTACCTGAATGAAAAGCAGGATGTAAAGGTCAGGCCCTCAATATATCAGATAAAAAAATCGCATGGTGAAGATCTTCTCAAAATTAAGCCGGGAAGAAACAATGAAATTCCTGTAGATGATTATACATCTGTACGACATGAATATATGAGTTGTCTTAATGCAACGGTGAAAGCTATATTCAGTATTGATGAACCTTTTTTCATGACCTCCGATGACTGGAACAAATGTTCTTACTGTCCATATCGGGCACTCTGCATGCGATAATGATTAGCACAGATTATTTTTTTTTATACCTTGGCATTTCAAATAAATCCTGCCTTAATGAAAACCGGATATAGAAACTACCACGTCAATATTAAAGATGTAAAGTATATTGCTGACGATGGTAGTACCAATCCTCGTACTGCTATTATAACTTTCTATGATGCTGAAGGTAAAGAGATTAATAATGAATTATTTGGTGTGGCTGATATCAATGGGATTTATGACCTCATAAAAAAGGGGAAGAATATTGTCCTTGATAATTGCTACATATCTGACTTTTCCTTATCAACCTTCAGGCGGCATAATAATATTGAAAAGAAAGAAATAGTTACTATTAAAGGATTTTCTGCCAAAAATGCCTTTTTTGAATCAAATATCTGCAACGATTTTTCGTATGCTTCCTTTGCAGACGGGGAGATCAGCTTTGATGGAGCACATTTTGGGAAGGGAAAAGTCTCCTTTGTCGGCTCACGGTTTGGCAAGGGCAATGTGATTTTTTCAAATACTTTTTTCAAGGATGGTAATATAGAATTCACCGGAGCTATATTTAGTGAAGGTGATTTTATGTTTAAAAATGTTGTTGTAAATGACGGAATAAAGGATTTCCAGGATATTCAGTTTGGTGATGGAGAGGTGAGTTTTGCTAATACGGAATTCAATGATGGTGAACTTCTTTTTATAAACACTCACTTCAGCAACGGTCGCTTTAATTTCAAAGTAGCACGTATTGGTGGTGGCAAGGTTGATTTTCATTATTCTGTATTTGGCGATTGTGAGATATCTTTCGAAAGAACCGAATTCGGAAATAGCAGGGTAGATTTCAGGACTGTTGATTTCGGATCCGGAAGAATAAACTTTAACCGTTCTGTCTTTGGGAATGGAGAGGTGAATTTTGAAGGAGCTTCATGTAAAGCAGGTAAGATTCAGTTCAAAAAAGCAGAAATGGGTGCAGGCCCCAAGAACTTTAATCTTATGGAGATGGATGATACGGAAGTCAACTTCGAGAGAACAAACTTCGGCGCTGGCGATGTCACCTTCTATGAGTCCAGGTTCCAGACATTATCCCTTAAATCATGTCATCTCGACCATTATTTTGATCTGCGGCTGGCAAAAGCCGACATTTTGGATATATCAGATACAATTGTCCGCGATATTGTTGATATTGAACCATATGATTTTCCTGTTGATATAAAGACCCTGGATATGTCGGGGATGCGTCTTATAGGGAAATTATATATTGACTGGGGACGGAATAAATGTAAAGAGATCATCATGAAGCAGGAGGGAACAACCCTGAGGCAAAAAGCAGAACAATTCAGAATACTAAAGGAGAATTTTAGCAGTACCGGGAACTATTCCGATGAGGATGAGGCTTATGTTATGTTTAAGCGTTTTGAATCAAGATCATGGCTTACAGAACAGAAAGAGAAAGGAGGGTTGACAAAGATTCTGAGCTATATTCCTCATGGATTCAAATGGCTTATTTTTGATGCAATGGGTCTCTATGCAACAAATCCTGCCAGAGTTCTCATTTCAATGATTGTGGCATATTTCCTGTTCAGTATTATATATGTCCTGATGATACTTATCACAAATGCTGATATTCTTTCATCAACAACCGACCAGTTGAGTGTTGTTGCCCGTTCATTCTATCATAGCGCAATAACCTTTTTTACAATAGGTTATGGAGACCATTTTCCTCATGGTTCTGCAAGGATAATATCAAGTATTGAAGGATTTATGGGTGTCTTTCTGATGGCCTACTTTACTGTAGCCTTTGTGAGGAAAGTACTTCGATAGAGATCATATTTTCATATCCCGGCTTAGCTCAGCCATTTTTATAGCTGTTATTGCAGCTTCGTCACCTTTGTTGCCGTGTTTCCCTCCTGACCTGTCAACTGCCTGCTGATGAGTATCAGTAGTAAGTACTCCGAATATGAAAGGTATTTTATAATCAAGATTGAGCCGGGTAATACCCTCTGTAACTCCCTGGCAGATATATGTGAAGTGCGGAGTCTCTCCCCTGATGACACATCCAAGGCATATAACAGCGTCAGGATTGTCATTTTCGGCAATCATTTTGGCGCTATGTGTCAGTTCAAAGCTGCCGGGAACATGTTTTACAATGATATTTTCAGAAACTGCTCCGTGCTTCAGGAGAGTCTTTTGCGCGCCATCAAGCAATGCCATCGTAATATCACCATTCCAGTCCGACACAACGATTCCGAATCTCATTGAACCTGCATCAGGGATACTCTCCGGGTTATATGCCGACAGATTGGTGGTGCCCATTTTTACTGGCTCAGAAGCTTAACACGTGCAATATATTTTTCGATCGAAGATCCTTCAGTACTTTCAGGATACTCAGACTGTATCCTTTCATAAATATCAAGGGCTTTATCAAAGTTCCCTTCAAGTTCATAAAGCTCACCTGCTTTCATAAGAAATAAAGGAGTATTGAATTCGTTGTCGGCATATTCAGCTGCTTCAATATATTTTGTTATGCCTTTTTCAATATCGCCAAGCTCGACCCATGCATCGCCTGTTGCACCTATTGCCAGCGATCCAATCACTTTATCCTTCTTTGAATATTTTTCGAGCATATCAATAGCATCCTCATACCGGCCCAGGTGAAGAAAACAGATGCCGGCACTGTAACGGGCAAGATTACCGGCCTTTGTGAATTTGTAATCCTCGCCGATGTCAAGGAAACCCAGGTAATTACCATCTCCATACAATGCCAGGTTGAGTGAATCTATTTCGAGGTATCTTTCTGCCTGATACATCTGAGACTGGGCTTCATTATTTCTCTTCACAAGGTACATCCTGTAGAGCCAGAAGATCCCTACCAGAACTACTATGACACCCAGAATGTAAATCAATAATTTGTAATTCTGCTCAAGGAAATGCTCTGTTTTTGTCAGTGTTTCCTCAACATTTTTAAGCCCCTGAGAGCTGTCTCCTTTCTTCTTCTTAGCCATATCTGTAATAAAAAATGAACTTTAATTTTTACCACCGCAAAAGTAATTTTTTTTAAATTATTTTAAAACAAATTACACTAATAACACTAATAACAGGAATTTTTAATTTATTTATCAATAATTTCATACTATGTGCAGGAGATTCCTCACTTCGTTCGGAATGACATGAATAGCGTTGGGAAATACAGAGGAATCTCCATACTTCTGTACATTTTAACTCATGCAATGATATCGATGGATCAGCAACCAATTTTTCTTAACTTTACACTTTATAATTTGCAAATTGAATTTTAACTTACTGTACTGTTGAATCTTTGAACCCTTGCGCTGTTCTGCCTTTATACCATCATTATGTATCTTAAAAAACTATCCCTCACAAATTTTAAAAATTACGACCAGACAGAACTTGAATTCTCGTCAAAGATTAACTGCTTTGTGGGGAATAACGGGGTTGGTAAGACGAATATACTCGATGCTGTTCACTACCTGTCACTTACAAAAAGCTTCTTTAATAATATCGACAGCATCAGCATCCGTCACGGAGAAGAATTTTTTATTATCAACGGTACTTTTGTAAGGAATGGTGAAGAAGATCAGATCTATTGCGCATTTCAGAAACAAAAACCTAAGGTTTTAAAGAAAAATGGCAAGGAGTACGAGAAGCTCTCCGATCATGTCGGTAAATATCCGGTAGTTATGATATCTCCGGCCGACAGTTCACTGGTTTCTGAAGGAAGCGAGGAGAGACGTAAGTTCCTCAACAAGATAATAAGCCAGTACGATGGGGAATATCTCGATTCCGTACTGAAGTACAACAAAGCCCTGCAACAGAGAAACAGGCTTCTAAAAGATTTCAAATCTGCAGGTAGCTTCGATAACGATACCCTGTCGATTTGGGATTCACAACTGGTAAAATACGGGACATATATATTCAAAGAGCGAGAGACTTTGGTGAGTGAGCTAATTCCTGTTTTCCAGGACAGGTATTCGATGATCTCCTCGGAAAAGGAGAGGGTAAGGCTCTCTTACCGGTCACACCTGTCAGTGCGTGATTTTGCCGAAGCCCTGATCGGTTCTGTTACAAAGGATCGATTTCTGGAGTATACTACCATAGGTATACATAAAGATGACCTGCTATTTGAAATGAACGGATATTCAGTGAAATTGCTTGGTTCACAGGGACAGCAGAAGTCTTTTCTTGTTGCCCTGAAACTTGCCAAGTTTGATTACATAAAGGGTAAATCGGGCTGTTCACCAATTCTTTTACTCGATGATATTTTTGATAAATTTGATGCAGAACGTGTTGAGCAGATAATAAGACTTGTAGGGAATCAGCAATTCGGACAGATATTCATTACCGACACCCACCAGAGCCGTCTGCATGAAATACTGACATCACATAAAACGGACTATAAGCTTTTCAGGATAAATAATAACGCAGTTGAAGAAATAATTGATAACGGAAAAACCCGAAAATGAGACGCAGCAAAACCATATCGCTGGCTGAAGCCATGAACGACTATATCAAGGAAATGAACCTTGAGGGTAAGCTGAATGAAGTCCATCTCATAAACTCATGGGAAGAGATTGTTGGTAAGGCAATTGCATCGCGGACCTCAAAATTATACATCAGAGATCACATCCTTTATGTTCATCTTAATTCCTCAGTAGTGAGAAGTGAGCTTTTGATGCTCAGGGAGGCTTTGAAGGAAAAACTGAATGAAAAAGCCGGGAGTGAGGTTATAAAGGATATCGTGTTGAAATGACCCCCCATCCCCCCAAGTTAATAATGTGTAACTCTGTGTAATATTTATTTTATTGTGTAATTATTACCGGAAATCCTGATCGTTTTCTCAAACGATTTGGCTGACGCAAAAATAAAGTCCTGATTATTATTTTTTAGCTCAACTTTATTATTGTTTATCTCAATTATAACTTCAGCCTTATTGTCTCCGTTAATAATAAAATCAGCAAGCACCAGGGCTTTCTCTACACCGTCACCGCGTCTGAAATTCCAGATTTCGTCAGGGAGGGCCAACCTCTGTCCATCGTATATGCACTCGTCGGGCATCTTGTTAAGGATATCAAATACTTCCCGGATGTTTTTCCCCTTAAGATCATTGAAGCAGACAGGATTACGCTCAATGGACGCCTTGACAAACGGAAGCCAGTCGATCCTGTCCATCTGCCTGTAAACGTAAAGCGTTAGCAGCGAGAGCTCTGATTTATCAGCAGCCTCAATTAATGACCCGGTTATTTTCTTCCTGCTGTCATCAACAGAGATCCGTGGAACGACACTCTTTATGTAGTTTTTGTTTGCATCCGGCAGCCTGGGATCAATGTGAATGAAAGCAGCAAGATCTTTAAACATCTCCCGGATCATTTCCCGGGGAACAGATCCGTTAAGCTTAATAAACAGGTCCTCAATTATCTCCAGACTTTTATCCTGGTTGTCCTCAATGATCTTTTCCACTTCATTCAGCATGATCTTCCCTGGCAAAGGACTGAGATGAAATTCATCACCTTCAATCTCATTTACAAGCCGTTCGCGGGTATCAGCCGATAAATTGAATTTACTGATATGTTCATATTCAAACATTTTCTCAAGTGAGATATATCTTTTTTTATCCGCGCACACACACTCATACTGGAAAAGAGTCTTGTATTTTGACTTGAATCTCAGGAAGTTAATAAAAACAAGATTTGTAAGACCTGTTATAAGGAATTTCCTGAGACTGGCCGAAAATGTACTGTATGCATCCCTGTCAATTGTTGCATTTTTGTTAATGATATGAATATAGCCGGATATATGTGATACGATGGTAACTTTCTCATTTTCAAGTGCCCTTCTTGCCTTCTCGGAGAGTGAGGTGCCGTTGTACCACATATTCTTGGTGACAATTCTCCTGTTGTTGGTTATCAGCCCCTCTTTTTCGGTGATGAAGTTTTGTGAATGAAGGGGAGTTGCGATGAGAAATATCTTTTCAAGGGGTATCCTTCCCACTACAAACATTGCGGCGGCATAAAGAGCTGAAAGCGAAACACATTCCCCGGCTCCGGTGATGAAGTTATTCTTGTGCCTGAAAGCTGTCATAGCCTCAATGGTCTCTGTTTTCCAGTATGGGATAATATCAGAATCAAATTTATCTAGCCCGAAGTGCTTCCTGATGTCAATATCAAAATAGTATTTGTCACCTTCATAACCGAAAAGAGCATTTGACTGCTTAAGGAGCTCCATATCGAAAAAATCCCTGAATCTTTCAATTTCCCTGCTTTTTGTCGTAAGTCCCCAGGTTGTCAGATCAAGGTTGAAAACATAATTCTGAATTATGAATTGCTTGATACGGTTAACTTTATATGAGAAGCCCCTTTTTTCAATGTTTTTGAACCAGGGATCATCTCTCCATTTCCACAAAACGGGTGAAATAATATTGGCAAGCACAAGCGGGTAAAACAGCTCCGGGAAGATAAAGATCTCCATGTCGGAGAGGGTGAAAGCTGAAGAATACTTCTCGAGAGTTTTCCTGTCAGAAAAGTCAGTGTTGATTCCGGTATCCATCTTGATCATTAGAATCTTTCAATAGTGGAAAAGAAGAAATCGGATTCCCTGACGGCATTCTCATCACTGTCAGAACCATGAACAGCATTCATCTGAACAGAAACTGCATATAGTTCCCTTATGGTACCGGGTTCAGCTTTTGCAGGATCGGTAGCACCTATCAGTTTTCTGAATTCGTCAACAGCATTTTCGTGCTTCAAAATCATTACAAATACCGGTCCCGAGGTCATGAATTCAACCAGACTTTCATAGAATGACTTACCACGATGGACCTCGTAGAAAGATTCAGCCTGCTCCTGAGTCATTCTTAACATTTTCATCGCTGTGATTTCAAATCCCGCCTCATTGATCATTGCCAGGATCGGACCGGTTTTTCCGGTTCTTACTGCATTAGGTTTTATTATGGAAAATGTAATATTGCCGTTCATATTTCGTTTTTTGAAATTAACATCAGAAGTTTCTCTTCAGGAATATTGCTTATCTTTACCACCCTTAAAAACAGCAGCAAAAGTGGCAGATTTATCCAAATATACAAAGGAATTAGCAAAACTTTTTTCCACCAGTGAAAATATCCTGTTGATATCTCATATCAATCCGGACGGTGATGCAATCGGCTCTCAAATAGCTCTTTATCATTATCTTAAATCAAAAGGCATGAATGTAGCGATGATGGCTCCCAATAACCTGCAGGAGTTTCTAAAATGGATGGATGGAGCAGATAAGATAGAAGTATTCATAAGGCACAGGGAAAGATGCAAAAGGCTTATTGAAGGGGCAGATCTGATAGTGATGCTCGATTTTAATCAGCCTGACAGGCTGGGTGAGGCTGAATCACTGGTAAAAAATTCAAAGGCAGTCAAAGTTGTGATCGACCATCATCTGGATCCACATGATTTTGCTGATCTGCTGATCTCAGAGTCTTCAAAATGCTCCACATCAGAGCTTATTCATGACCTGGTTACTGAGATGAACGGGGAGCATTTCAGAAACATATCATATGCAGAGGCGCTTTATGTGGGAATTATTACCGACACTGGAAACTTTGAACATGGTACATATACCGGTGCTACGCTCAGAATGGTTGCCGATATGATTGATACAGGTATTAATAAAGAAAAAATTCTGGATCTTATTTATAACAATTTCTCTGTTAGCAGAATGAGACTACAGGGATTCGCCCTGAATCAGAGGATGACGATTATCCCGGACTTTCAGACTGCCTATATTTATCTTACAAGGAACGATCTTGCCTCATATAATTATATAAAGGGCGATTCCGAGGGCTTTGTAAATCTTCCGCTTTCAATAGAAGGAATAATCTTTACGGCATTGTTTATTGAGAAAGAGGGATTTATAAAACTCTCCTTCCGTTCTAAAGGAGACTTCCCATCCAACAGATTTGCTTCCAGATATTTCTCGGGAGGAGGCCACATGAATGCATCAGGAGGAGATCACCATGATACACTTGAAAATACTATCACATATTTTCTTAAATCATTGAAAGAATTCTACCAGGAATATCAACAAAAGGATCAATGAAAATAAGGTTACTTTTTTTGATATTGTTTGTACCGGGTATAATTTCCTGCAATTCAGGACAGAAGAGGGAGAATAGTCAATCTGGTCCGGGGAAGAAGGAAATGGCAGAACTTAACAAATACATGGTCCAGAAAGACAGGGAGAGGATACAAAACTATATTGAAAGGAAAGGCCTTGAGATGACTGAATCTCCGGCCGGGTTGTGGTACCAGATAAAGTCAGTAGGGAACGGCAACTATCTGATCGAAAATGACAGGATAGTGATGGAATATGAGTGTTCACTCCTTGATGGTACATATTGCTACTCTTCAAAGGAATCAGGTCCGAAAGAACTTGTATTAGGCCGAAGTGAAATGCCGGCAGGACTTGATCAGGGACTTAAAATGTTGAAACCAGGAGGCGAAGCACTTTTTATTATGCCTCCGTTCCTGGCTTACGGACTGACAGGCGATGGTGGGAAAATACCACCGCGGGCAATAATCATTTATAATGTTACAATCCATCAGCAAAATTGATTAATGGAACGATTTTTGAAGTTATGAAATAAACTATTTAAAATATGATACAGCTATCCAAAAAAACTATACTCACACTGTTAGCAGGGCTTTTGATAATATTTGTAACCTCGTGCATGTCGACTAAAAAATTTGAAAAAGAGGAAGAGAGTCTTATTCAGGATTATCTTGCAAAAAATCCCGATCTGGATTTTGAACTTAAACCCAGCGGGTTGTATTATCTCGAGATTTTAACCGGAACAGGACCTGCTGCGGAAACACACGACACTGCTTATATTTTTTATGCTGCCAAATACCTCAATGGCAATACTTTCGACACAAATGTCGGCACAACTGATACGCTTATCACGCCGGTAAATGAGGGTTATCTGATTGCAGGATTCGATGAAGGTATATCATATATGAAAGAAGGGGGAAAATCACAGTTGATCGTCCCTTCTTACCTTGGGTACGGACAAAGCGGTTACCGCTTTCCGGCCTATACTCCTGTACTGTTTGAGGTTGACCTTGTAAAAGTTGTTCAGGGTCCCTGAGTAAAATTAATCTACTGTAAAACGAATATAACCGGTCTTTTTTTAAGCTCCGGAACATTCTTTTTCCATTCTGATATTTTCATGGTTCGTATCGATTCAGAAGGAAGTGTTATGTCAGCAGCAATACAGAGCAAGCTGTTTTTGTTGCAAACGGCAAATATTGATTCAAGCATTGCCCGGTTCCTGTATGGCGTCTCCATGAAAATCTGAGAAAATCCTTCATGCGCTTTTTTCTCCAGCTCTCTTAATTTTGCTGTTCTTTCCAACGGTTTTACGGGAAGGTATCCGTTAAATGTAAAATTCTGACCATTCATACCGGAGGCAATGAGAGCCATTATTATTGAAGAGGGACCTGAAAGAGGGGTCACGGTAATTCCTTCCCGGTGTGCTTCCGCCACAATCCTCGCACCGGGATCTGCTATCCCCGGAAGTCCTGCTTCACTCATCAGCCCGATATCATGCCCGTTAAAAATTGCTTCAAGGAAATGTGATACATCTTCATCAGGTGTATGCTCATTTAACTCATAGAATACAGATTCGTCAATTGGGAAATACCTGTCGATGAGCCTTAAAAACCTTCGGGCGCTTCGTAAATTTTCTACAATAAAATACCTTAGTCCTATTGTGACTTCCAGCACTTTGCCGGGGATAACATCTTCATAGTTATCTCCGCCAAGGGTCACAGGTATGAGCCATATCCTGCCTTTCACATTTTTTGTTTTACCAAATATAACAAATTAACACAGTTTAATAAAAACGCCATTCCTGTTGGCTGTCTTATATTTTTAATATAGGTTTGACGGGAAATTGATCTTAAAGTGAAAATAACTTTCCTCGGTACGGGTACATCACAAGGTGTCCCGGTAATAGCCTGTGAATGCGCCACATGCCTTTCAGAGGATCCGCGTGATAAACGACTCAGAACATCCCTGCTTCTGGAAACAGGAAAAAGTGTTATACTCTTTGACGCAGGTCCCGATTTCCGCCAGCAGATGCTCAGGGAACATGTCAAAAGGCTTGATGCTATTATACTGACACATGAACATAAGGACCATATTGCAGGTATGGATGACATAAGAGCTTTTAATTACAAAAGCCAGGATGCAATAGATGTATATGCTGAAGAAAGGGTACAGGTAGCAATAAAAAGAGAATTTGCATATGTCTTTTCTGAAAAAAAGTATCCGGGAGTGCCAAAGATAAGACTTAACACTATCCCCCCTTATGCCTTTAAGATCAATGATATTGAAATAACTCCTATCAGGGTACGGCATATGGAACTTGAGATTTACGGATTCAGGGTAGGAAATTTTGCTTACATAACAGACGCCAGCTATGTCCCGGAAGAGAGCAAGGAAAAACTTTATGGTGTTAAATATTTGATTGTTAATGCTTTAAGAAAACAAAAACATATTTCTCACTTTAACCTCCGGGAAGCAATTGACTTTATCAGGGAAATTTCACCAGAGAAGGCCTTCATAACCCATATAAGCCACCAGATGGGTTTGTATGAACAGGTAGCTACAGAGCTGCCTCCCCATATTATGCTCGCTTATGACAGCCTGAGTCTGGAGTTTGATGAATGAAAAACCGATACTATTTCTTCTTATAACTACGCAGTAGTTTTTTCTGGTAGCCTGTTGAAAAATAATACTTGTTTCTGCCTAACTGGGAGGTATGGACCCTTGAAGCCTTTGCCCTCTTCTTCTGATACGGATTCTGTCGTGCTGTAGCACAACCTGTGAGTATTCCAATAAGGAGAAACAAAAACAGGTACTTTAGTATTTTAACAGATTTAGACATTAACATTTCAGGCTCTCTTTGATCTTTAAAAATATAAATAATTTATTTAATATAAAATAATAACTCATTTGTTGCTGCAAAATGAATGAATTCATTTTTTAATAGGTAGTATGTTATGTTTTACGGCAAGATTTTTGTATTTTTCTCTCCGGGTCGTTTAAAGAAATTGTATTAAGTAATTTTGATTCATTTTGTATATGCTGAATAAGAGTTTATTATCCGGAATAAGGATCCGGATCTCCCTGTTATTACTGTTTCTGTCATCATATTCTGCTTTTCCTCAGGTAATTATTAATATCGGCATCTCTGAAAGTCCGGGCCTTATTACAGAAAATATCATTCTACGCGACAGCACAATACTTAATATAAACGGAAACAGGCCGCTGTTTGGTTTCCTTGTAAACGGGAAATATTATAATTCTGCTGACAAGGAAGCCGTGATACAGGATGATTCCTATGTGCAATTTTATGATAACGGCATTAAGGTCACAACTCTTACAGCAGACCAATCATCCGGAACCTGGACATCCGGGATAATATTTGAGAACAACGGACCTGATACCATTATCCTGAGTAATGTTGTACCTTTTGGAGAAAACCCTGCATATGTTTACATTACAGGAGATGGCCCTCCCGATCTTGCAAGGGCATACCTGTTTCGTCCCGATTATAATCCGGTTGGAGTTATCCTTCCAGATAATGCCTGGGAAATGGGATTTTCGTCATTCCGGGCAGGCAGAGAATATTCGGTATGTGCAATTACAAGGCGTCAGGATACTGATGGAGGCCAGAAGAGAAGATATGAGACATTACTACCCCCGGAATCTAAAGTATCTTATGTTATGTATGCCGAGGTATTCAGAGGAGAGTGGCAGGAGGGTCTGAGACTGATGTTCAGGGACAGATATCTTTTTGACCTTGAAGAATTTGATAATTCACTATATGAACGCGAAGATCTTGCGTGGATAAAAGAGAGCTATCTGATGATCTTACAGATGGCCTGGGACAGGGAGTTTTATGACCGGATGACCGGAAAATATACCTTCCCTGATGTAATAAGGAAAGGTATAGATCTTTTCGGATATTTTGACGTCTTTTGTATATGGCCTACATGGCCGAGGCTGGGACTCGATCAGAGAAACCAGTGGGATATGTACCGCGACCTGCCGGGAGGAACCTCACAGCTCCGGAGCTTTGCAAATATGTGTCGTCTTTCAGGTACAAAATTCTTTATTTCCTATAACCCGTGGGATAACAGTACAAAAACAGAAGACCATTACAGGGGAATGGCAAGGATAATTACGGAAACAGATGCAGACGGAGTTGTACTTGATACCAGAGGCAGCTCAAGCTATGAACTACAGGCAGCAGCCGACAGTGTGAAAAAGGGTGTGATAATGTATTCCGAGGGAATGGCAATAATAAAAGATATGCCCGGAATAATCTCAGGTCGCGTTCATAATGCCATCTACCTGAGTCCTGAACTTAATCTTAATAAGCTGATAAAACCCGATTTCTCTATATTCAGGGTTTGTGATGTTGGGGAGGATATTATTCACCGTGAACTGGCAATTGCATTTTTTAATGGTTACGGTACTGAACTTAATATGTACAGACCCGGCGGAAGAAATGAATACTTTGACACGGATCTTAAATTCCTGGCAAGAACAACTTTCATACTGCGACAAAATAATGACGCTTTCCTCGATTTTAACTGGACCCCGCTAATAAAGACCACTCTGGATTATGTATATGTTAATCAATGGAAATCAGGCGATAAGACTCTTTTTACCGTGTTAAATATGAGACCTGAAGGGGTTGCGGAAAAACTCTTTGAGGTAAATAATCCAGGAGGGAAACACTATGTTTCATTATGGAATCACGAAAACCTTGTTCCGGAAACGGAAAATGGTAAAACCTTTATCCGGGCTATGGCAGACGGCTGGAATGCAATTTATTCAGGAACAAGGAGGGAGGGATCAGTCGATTGTATAGCTGAGCTGCCTGATATATTAAGATCTGAAATTAAGGGTGATTCTATTATAATTCACAATCCGGGAAATGGTAAAATACTTATCTGGCAAGGCGATCCATCATATAACAAAGATTATAAAGAATTCGACATACCAACCGATACTGTTATATGTGTTAAAGATCTCTTCGGATATTATGAAGGTAAGATTGTTGTGCAACTCATTGATAATAAAAGGTTGAAAGATGAGAATGTTCTGAGGCTTAAAGGAGGGAAACCCTGGCTGATAAGCAGGGTTACTCCGACAACACTTGCTTCTAATATTCCTCGTAATATGGTGCTGGTTCCGGGGGCCGATTTTTCCTTCAATGTAACTACCCGC
>Ga0315541_1000660_pt1 | contig 35849 bp, 36 predicted proteins | sample SalMarSW160190MG_FD_203095 | JGI IMG/M metagenome (GOLD analysis project Ga0315541, IMG submission 203095) | Salt marsh sediment microbial communities from the Plum Island Ecosystem LTER, Massachusetts, United States - Salt Marsh Sediment SW1601-190 ...
TCTCCCGGCGGACGAGTCGCGCGAGCTCAGCTTTGGCAAGTCGCTCCTCGGCGTCGCGCATGCTCATGTCCTGGAAGACGTTCCCGGAACTGTGGTGAATCTTGATGTCGTCGCTCATGGTCGTCCTCAGCTCTCTGCTCAGTGCCCCTCGTATGTGTTCCGATGATGTGCCTCGGCTGCCACGAGGCGAGTGCGGATGAGATCCTTGTCGGGCTTCGGAGTTGCGATGCCCTTCATCGACTTCTTCTTGAACACGTGAAGCACGTAGACCGCTCCAGGCAGCGCGGCGATGTAGGCGGCTCGATACGTGTCACGGTCATGATCTTCGACGGGTTTCATGATCTTGGAAGGGAGGCGCTCCCCGAATGGCCGGGCACTTTCTGGATGATCGCCGTACTGGGCGTCGAGCAGGGCGGAGCCGAACACGTCTTGCACTTCCTCAGGCAACGACCGGAGGTCCTTGGGGCTCGACCCAACGAAGTGGAGGGGCCTGCGTTGCGGAGAGAACATGGAGGTACTATAGCAGCGGTGCTATAGGCCGACGAGCCCGCTCATGAGAGCATACGTAGGTATTCCGAGGCATACGTGTTCACGCATCGCCCGAGAGGGCGCCAGAACCAGGAGGAGTCACGTCGGAGAACACGTTAGGTTTCTGCCCGCGCCCCATACGGGGCGCGGCCCTGCGGGTCACCCGCCGTGGCGCGGAAGCGATATGCCCCGGGGGGCGTTAGGATGGTCAGCGGGACTCTGGCTGAACCTGCGAGCAGACCGCGGGCGTCAGAGACCGCGAAACGTTATGAGAAGTTGCATGAGCCATGCGGCTACTTTGAACAGGACTTAGATTCGGCACATGAATTCGCGTCCTCTCGATACCGACCCCGGTAGTTGGTCCGAGTACGTCGCTGTGCTGGACCGCATGGACGGTCCGGCGCGCCTTAGGGCAGCGGCTGAGTTGAGTGATGCGGTTCGCGGGGTGCGCCTGGCGGGGATCCGCGCACGTCATCCTGAGTTGACCGGGCGGGAAATCGTCGCCCGGTTGGTCTCGGAGGACTACGGGGTCACCCTGCCCCCGAAGCCGTGAGCCTGGCGGCGTTCCTTCGAAAGGTCGTCGAGATCCTCGACGAAACCGGTGTGCCCTACATGCTGACCGGGTCTCTAGCGTCAGCCTATTACGCAGTGCCAAGGGCTACTCAGGACCTGGATGTGGTCATTGAGGCCGAGGACGCCGGGATTGCCCGAGTTGCCGATCAGCTCCGGGACGCCGGTTGCTACGTTGACCTGGATGCCGCGCTGGAAGCCAAGCGCACACATGGTCAGTTCAACGCAATCGACCCGACGTCCGGATGGAAGGTCGATCTGATCATCCGGAAGGACCGCCCATACAGCAGGGTCGAGTTCGAACGACGGACACGCGTCTCGCTGCTCGATGTAGATGTTGCGATAGCGAGTCTCGAAGATGTCCTGATCGCGAAGCTGGAGTGGAGCTCCCTTGGGGACTCCGCTCTTCAGCGACGGGATGTGCTTCAGCTCCTTGAGCGGACTTGGGAACGGATCGACCTTGTTTATGTGGAGAGGTGGGTCGCTGAATTGGGGCTGCAATCCGAATGGGAGAGGGCCCTCAACCAGGTGACGCGCCCTACTGGCGAATAGGGATGTGAAGGGCCCCTTCAGCCGCAACATTCTCATAACAAACGAGTTGGAAGCGACCAGGCAATGCCGGTCAGGGGGGAGGTGAGGATAGAGCGCCGAAACTCTGAAGAGCCATCCGGTGGGTGCGAAACCCACCCAGCCAAAGCGTAGCCGGCAGGCTGGTAGCCAGGCTTGCAGCCGACGCCGTGAGGCGGCGGTTGATGCGTAGTCAGGCGAGCGGGTGAGCCGCGGGAATGCAGCCCCGAAATTTGTAGACTCCCTGGATGCTCAAGGGTTCAACTTCCCTGAAAGCAGCACTCCGGAGGCGCAAAGGCGAGCCGAAGGGGACCGGCGGGGTGGACGACCGTGGCGCGGCCGAAGAGGATGGCCCGGTAACCTGGGAGACCCCTGAAGTCCATTTGGGAGTCCGGGCAACGGAGGACCGGAGACCCCCTCCGACGCGCCGTCGGCATCAAGCGGTCCGGCGGCCGGCCTGCGAGGCAGCGATGCCGGAAGGCACAGAACCTACGCTTGGGCAAATGGTAAGGCATGGCCGAGGGAAGACCGGAGGCGTGCCGAAGCGACAGGGGAGTCGGATGGCCGCGTACGAGCGATGAAGGTGGGGAACCGGCGAGGCACCGGGACCCAGCGGAGCAAAGGCGGCCAGTGTTGGGCAGGGCTTCAGGAGGGAAACATGACCTTATGCACAGACTGAGGACCCCTCATGTCACCGGGACTTCTGAAGGTAGCGGAGAGAGCAAAGCGAGACCCGGACGCACGGTTCAACTCGTTGGCGCACCTGCTGGACGAGGAGGCGCTGGGACGGGCCTTCCGGCGCATCCGCAAGGACGCGGCCGTGGGGGTCGATGGTACCACGAAGGAGCAGTACGGGCAGGACCTTGAGGAGAATCTGAAGGACCTGCACGAGAGGCTGAGGACGATGCGGTACCGGCATCAGCCGATCCGACGGGTGCACATCCCGAAGGCGAACGGCAAGACGCGGCCGATCGGTATCTCCAGTGTGGAGGACAAGATCGTGCAGGGCGCGCTGCGGGAAGTTCTGGAGGCGGTATACGAACAGGACTTCCTGGAATGCTCGTACGGGTTCCGGCCAGGACGCAGTGCCCACGACGCGCTTCGAGCTGTGAACCGGATGGTGTCCCGAGAAGGAATCGCGGTGGTACTGGAGGCCGATATCCAGGCGTTCTTCGACAGCATCGACCGTGAGAAGCTGTTGGAGCTACTCCAGATCCGGGTGGCCGATGGGCCGCTCATGCGGCTGCTCGGCAAATGTCTTCACGTGGGGGTCCTCGACGGCGAGGAGTTCAGCGCGCCGGACGAGGGTACCGCACAGGGGTCGATCATCTCGCCGATGTTCGGAAACGTGTGCCTGCACTACGCGCTCGACGTCTGGTTCGAGCGCGACATCAAGCCACGCCTCAAGGGGCACGCACGACTGATTCGGTACGCCGATGATTTTGTGATAGGCTTCGAGAGGCACGATGACGCCGAGCGAGTGCTGAAGGTTCTGCACAAGCGCATGGCGAAGTACGGACTCACGCTGCATCCCGACAAGACCCGTCTGATCCCGTTCGCGAGGCCGCAGGTGGGGCAGAGCCGCGGGACCGGACCCGGAACGTTCGACTTTCTTGGCTTCACGATGTATTGGTGCAAGGACCGCCGAGGAGGTTGGCGACCGGGCATGAAGACACGCAAGGCGCGCATCCAGAGGGCCCTCCTGGCCCTCGGCGACTGGTGTCGGCGCCACCGGCACCTGCCGCTCAAGGAACAGCACGCTGCGCTCAGCAGGCGGCTGCGTGGACATTTTCAGTACTTTGGTGTGAACGGCAACTTCCGAAGCCTGGCACGGGTGCAGTATCGGACCCGGCGCTTGTGGATGACGTGGCTTCGGCGCCGAAGTCAACGCGGACGACGCCTGACCTGGGAGCGGTTCGATGCCTATCTAAAGGCGCATCCGCTCCCGCCACCCAGAATCACCGTACAAATCTGGGCCCGGGCTCCGTGAGACTGCACAACGGAAGAGCCGAGTGGTGGAAATCTCCTTGCTCGGTTCCGGGAGGGCCCGGGTGGGCAACCACCCGGGCTACTCGACCGCCTACGCCGCTCACGCGGCTCCGGAGAACACCAGCGCATGGCAAGGGTGGCCGCAGGAAGCGCGAGGAATGATCGCTGGGCGTGCCACGGTTGCACGCTGTGACGCGCCGGCGTCGCAACTCTGGAAAGTTGAGAAAGCCCGCAGGAGGCTCGGTCAGCGGTTCCTGATCGAGGTCCTGCAGGCCGGTTCGTGGGGTGGGGCCGTTTGAGAGGGGTCAGGCGACGTGGGCCGGCTCGATGTCGTCGAGTTCGCTGGCCTGGTCCGAGTGTAGCGCGTTCCAGAGATCCACGGCCTGCTGGAGGTTCAACCAGAACTCAGGCTCGGTGCTGGTGAATCGCGCAAGGCGAAGTGCGGTGTCCGGAGTCACCGAGCGCTTGCCCTTCACGATCTCATTCATGCGTGGATAGGACATCCGGAGGCGCTCGGCGGCCTCCTTCTGAGTGATGCCGAGAGGGATCAAGAAATCCTCAAGGAAGACCTCGCCGGGGTGGGTTGGGCGGCGGTTCTGTGGCAAACGCATAGGTAGCCCCTCGTCAATCAGATTGGCTCAGTGATAGTCCACGATCTCTACGTCGGCAGCTCCCATCTCGGTCCATCGGAAGCAGACGCGATACTGATCGTTGATTCGAATGGAATGTTGCGCGGCTCGGTTGCCCTTGATCTTCTCCAGCCTGAGACCGGGAAGGGAGAGAGAGACCAGGGATACGGCCGCGTTCAATTGGTCGAGGGTCCGGCCCGCCCGATCATGGAGCTTGGTTGGCAGGACCTTCCGGGCGGCCTTGGAGTCCGTGCCCTGGAAGATGTCCTGAGTACCGCGGTCCTTGAACGAGACAATCAAAGGGTTGGAGTCCCTCGGGGATCAGGAGTATAATGCTTCCCGGTAAGCATAAAGCTCTGGGGCGCCGGAGACAACAGGGGAGCGTGCGGGACAAAGGGAGCATGCGGGAGGATTGCAAGGGCCTGGTGAGGTTGCCTGCAACCGCGGGCTATCTCATAACAATTGGGCCTCCGCCTGCGCGGCCTTCGGCTGATATGGAAGGGCTTCGTCAAGGTTGCTGATGTCGAGCCTAGGGGAGCCCGGAGCTGTTTCGACGATGAATCCTGCTGATATCCGATGGTTCGGCCGCGAGGCCCGGAGCATCATGAGACGGATTCGTCGGTAGCTGGCCGGAGTCTATACGCGGGGATTGAGCCGGAGCCGGACCCCATAACGGATCATGAGAGCCGCTCCTTGCTGGGTCCCTTCTCGGGTCCGCTTCGACCCCGTCTTGGTACCCGCAAGGGGTGCGCTCTCAAGATCCGCTATGAGACGTTGCACGACCCATGCGGCTGGTTTGGGCGGAGTTCACATTCGGCACATGATCTCGCGTCCTCTCGATACCGGCCCCGGAAGCTGGTCCGGGTACATTGCTGTACTGGACCGCATGGAGGGCCCGGCGCGGCTTCAGGCTGGGGCCGAGTTGAGTGATGCGGTTCGCGAGGTGCGCCCGGCGGGGATTCGCGCACGTCATCCCGAGCTGACTGGGCGGGAGATCGTCGCCCGGTTGGTGTCGGAGGACTACGGGCTCACCCTCCCCCCGGCGCAATGAGCCTGACTTCGTTCCTGCGAAGGGTCGTCGAGATCCTCGACGAAGCCGCTGTGCCCTACATGCTGACCGGCTCTCTCGCCTCAGCCTACTACGCCGTGCCAAGGGCCACCCAGGATCTGGATGTGGTGATCGAGGCCGAGGACGCTGGGATTGCCCAGGTTGCCGATCGGGTCCGCGACGCCGGTTGCTAGGTTGACCGGGATGCCGCCCTGGAAGCCAAGCGCACACGTGGTCAATTCAACGCAATCGACCCGACGTCCGGATGGAAGGTCGACCTCATCATCCGGAAGGACCGCCTTTCCAGCAGGATCATCCCCGACGAGCGCCTCGCGACGGTGAAGACGCTGTCCGTGGGCCGTGCGATCCTGGGGCTCCGCAAGACGCCCTGGGGGATGGTGAAGAAAGCGCTGGCGCCCAACTCGGTGATGCGGCGCTCGTTCCTCCTCACCGACATCGACTGGAACTCCCGGCGCCTCCTCGAGGTGGAGCTCCCTGCGGGGAACGGCGTGGGTACGCCGGGGGTGGGGGGCGTTCGCGTTCGCCGATCCCGACGCGCGCGTCGGGTACGCGTACCTCATGAACAAGCTGGACTTCTACTCGAACGACGATCCGCGGGAGCGTCCGCTCCGCGACGCGGTGTACGCGGCCATCGGGCGCCTGGGGGGACGCTCTCCGTGAGTCGCGTCCTCCCGACCTCTCCGGAAACCCGCCCCCCGGCCCCCGCGTAGGGGATACCGGCGCCATCCACCTTCTTCCAGGTCCGTCCATGCCCATCGATTGGGATGCCGTTGCCCCCATGATCGTCGGCGTAGTCTTCTTCATCACCGTCGGGGGCGTGCTCATCCTCCGGCCCATCGCCAGGAAGGCCGGCGACCTCATGGAGGCGCTGGCCCGCGACAAGCAGGACGGACTGCAGAACGACGTGGGCCAGCTCCGCGACATCCTGGAGACCATGAACGCGCGCCTGACGCTCATGGAGGAGCGGCTGGACTTCACCGAGCGCCTGGTGGCGGGCCAGAAGAGGACCGACGCTCTCATGGCGGGCGAGACGAAAAAGGAGCAGCTTCCCTCCGGTTCGTGACCCGCTCCCGGAGGACGACATGAGGATTCCCCGTCCCGCGGCCGCAACTGTGGCTGTGCCGCTTGTCGTTTCCACCTTCCTCGCCGGCGCGCTCCTCGCCTCGGGCGCTCCCGCGGCCGCCCAGGAGAGGGCCCTCTACCGCACGTTCATGGTCCAGGCGGCCCCCGGGGAGCTCCTCGCCCTCATCGACTTGATCAAGGAGGAGCGGGCCCTCCTGGCTTCCCTCGGCGAGGAGCCGCCCCTCTGGATGCGCCACACCCAGGGTGACTTCTGGGACCTCTTCCTGCTCTATCCCATGGAGGGGATGGGCCCGTACTACGCGCCGGATCGGTTGGCGCGCATCGCGGCGGCCCGCACCGCTTCGGGGCGGACCGGCGCCGAGCTGGAGCGCGCCATCGACGCGCTCATCGCCTGGAGGCAGGACCTCTTCGTCCAGGGCCCGCCCCATGCCGAGGTGAAGGCGGCGTGGGCCGATGCCGGCTTCTACCACGTGGAGATGTACGAGGGGCTGGCGGGGAAGCGGGAGGAGCTGGTGCGCGAGCGCCACATGGAGAACGCCTACGCCACCGCTCTGGGGCGCCAGGCCACAAAGGTGTTCACGCGCGTCGCGGGCGCTTCCCCCGACGGCTACACCCTGGGGTTCTACAAGGACCTGAAGGCCTACGCGAACCAGCCCGAGACCACCCGGGAGCAGCGGGAGGCGGCGGCCAAGGCAGCCGGATTTCGCGGCGCCGACTGGATCGGCTCCACGCTGCGCAGCTTCATCCTGCGCCACCACGACACCATGGGGGTGGCCATCCCCTGAAGCTCGGGCCGCGCGCGGGGTGCCGCGGCGGGCCTCCTAGCGGATCGTGTCGTGCTGCCGGGCCCGGGCGTTGGCCCGGTCCACGGCCTCCAGCGCGTCCCCTACCCCCGACGCCCCGGGGATGGGGAGGGTGGAGACGATGGAGTCCTTCTGGCGGCGCGTGAGCGTGTCCCGATCCACCGCCGCCGCTTCGGGCTTGGCGTCCTGGCCGCAGGCCGCCACACCCAGGGCCGCCACGGCCACCAGCAGGCGTCGTTTCATCCTTCCTCCGCGAAGGGGAGACGCTGGGAAGGGTGGCCGGGAAGCCCGGGGGCCGCAAGGTGGGGAATCTCCCTACGCGCCCCGCGGGGTTCCGGGCAACTTGCACGCCAGGGTGTGCCCCCTATTATGCCACTACCTCCCGCCACCTGCCCACGGACATTTCCATCCCCGCGACGCGCGGGAGGCTCGGCTATGCCCGCCTTCCGTGCCCAACCGGAGCCGCCTCTGAGCGGCTCGGACGGTGGCCATTCTCATGAACTCCCCCAAGGTGCTGAACCGCTGGCTGGTGGTGGTCGGCGGCATCGTGATCCAGATGTGCCTGGGCGCCATCTACGCCTGGTCCGCGTTCACTTCCAAGCTCACCGCCGAGCCGTACGGCTTCAGCAAGACGCAGACGCAGGTGATCTTCTCCGTCGGCCTCCTGACCTTCGCCGTGGTCATGGCCCTGGTGGCAGGAGAATGGCAGAAGAAGTCGGGGCCGAAGGTCGTGGCCGCCACCGGCGGCCTCATCCTCGGGCTCGGGTACCTCGTGGCCGGGTTCGGGGGCACGAGCTTCACCGTCATGCTTCTGGGCGTCGGCATCCTGGGCGGCGCCGGCATCGGCCTCGGGTATGTCTGCCCCATCGCCGCGCTGGTGAAGTGGTTCCCCGACAAGAAGGGGATGATCACCGGGCTGGCGGTGGCCGGGTTCGGCTTCGGCGCTCTCATCTGGGTCAAGCTCACCAGCGGGTTCGCCTTCGGGCCCCTCGACCTCACGCCGGGGTGGAAGGGGCTCTACGGCATGGGCTGGACGGTGAACAACGTCTTCGTCCTGTACGGGATCCTCTTCGCCGTGCTCGTGGGGCTCGGCTCGCTGGTCATGGTCAACCCGCCTGCGGGATGGAAGCCCGAGGGGTGGACGGCTCCCGCGGCGTCGGCGGCTTCCGGGGGCGTCGACTACACGCCCGCCGAGATGCGGCGCACCGGCCAGTTCTGGACGCTCTTCACGGTCTTCGCCGTGGGCGCCCTGGCCGGGCTCATGGTCATCGGGATCATCAGCCTCTTCGGCATCGAGGCGCTGGAGGGGAAGGGGATGCCCAGGGGGGAGGCCACGGTGGTGGCCGCCACCGCCATGGGTCTCTTCTACGCCCTGTTCAACGGGCTCGGCCGGATCGTGTGGGGGGCCATCTCCGACTCGCTGGGCCGTAAGAACTCCATCGCCCTCATGAGCCTCATCCAGGGCGTCATGATGATCCTGTTCTTCTTCATTGGCGGGTACGAGTGGGGCCTCTATCTGGGCGCGGCGCTCATCGGCTTCAACTTCGGCGGCAACTTCGCCCTCTTCCCGGCGGCCACGGCCGACCTCTTCGGGAACGCCAACGTGGGGATCAACTATCCCTGGGTGTTCCTGAGCTACGGCGTGGGCGGGGTGCTGGGGCCCATCCTGGGTGGGTTCATGGGTGATTCGGGGGTGTGGGTGTGGGCGTTCATCCCGGCGGGTGTGGCGTGCTTGGCCGCTGCGGGGTTGGCGCTGACGCTGAAGCCTCCGACGAAGGTAGCTCAGTAGAAGGACAGAGGGCCTGGGCAGGCACTACCTCGGGGGCCGACAACGCTTCGCGTTGTTACCCGCTGCGCACGCTCCGCGTGCGACCCCCGCTCGGCAGCGCCTGCCCGGGCCCTCGTGTGTTCCACGTGCTCCGTAGGGCGTGCGCGTCCAACCCGGCGCGCTTGCACGTGTCTTCGGGGCCACCGAAGTTGGGCCGTTCGATTCGCCGCCGGGCGTGACCGGGGGCATCGCCTGCATCCTGGAACCCATGATCTCCTGTCGTGCCGTACTCGTACCGGCCCTGATCCTCGCTGTGCGGCCCGCTCACTGCGCCGGCCAGGCGGTGGAGCCGCGCATGCCGGTGGAGCGCACCGAGCTGGGCGGGCGCATCCACGTCCAGTGGAACACCACCTCGGCGGAGGGAGCGCACGGTTCCGAGTTCATGATGCGGCGAGCCCGCCTCTGGGGAGCCACGCGGATCAACGACTGGATCGACGGCGCGGTGCAGGTGGACGTGTCGGGAGCCACCGCGGTGGCGCGCATGGCGTTCCTGCGCTTGTCGCTGAACCCCGCCGCGCGCATCTCCTTCGGGCAGTTCAAGCGCGCCTTGGACGTCTTCCAGCTCACCAGCTCTTCCGACGTCCTCGTCGTGGAGCGGGACGGCGACGTGCGCGGGGCCTCCGACTGTGCGGGGGTCGGGGGGGTGTGCTCGTTCACCCGCTTCGCCGAGGGGCTCCAGTTCACCTCCCTGGACGTGGGCGCCCTCCTCGAGGGGGCGACGACCGATGGCCGGCTGGGCTGGCTCTTCAGCGTGACCAATGGGAGTGGTGGGAACGCGCGGGAGGAGAACGCGGCCAAGTCGTTCTCCGGACGCCTGGAGTGGATGGCCCGGGAGAAGGTGAAGCTCTCGGCCAACGCGGGCCTCCACGACTTCCCCAACGAGGTAACGGGGCACGACGAGCACGCGCCGGCGCTCGGGGCGGACGTGGAGGTGGGGGACTTCGAGAGAGGCTTCCACCTCCAGGCCGGGGTCATGGCCGGGGAGAACTGGCTGAACCTGGATGGAACAGGAGAGGCGAGCCGCTTCGTGACCTGGCAGGCCATCGCCACGTGGAAGGTCTCCCTGGAGGGGAAGGGGCGCATCGGCGCGGTGGAGCCGGTGGCGCGGGTCTCCTGGGGCGACCCGGACCGGGACGCCGCCTCCGACGGCGGGCTCCTGCTCACGCCGGGGTTCGTCCTCCACTTCCAGGGGAAGAACAAGTTCGGCGTGAACCTGGACACGTGGCGCCCCCAGGACGGCGAGACCGTGTGGGGGCTGAAGGCGCAGACGTACCTGTACTTCTGAGGGGGAGCCGGCGCCCGGGCGCCCTCCCGGCGTCAGTCGGTGATCCGCCGCACCACCAGGCTGGCGTTGGAGCCGCCGAACCCGAACGAGTTGGAGAGCGCGTACTCCAGCCCCGGCGCCTCGCGGCCGTGCCCCGGCACGAAGTCCAGGTCGCACTCGGCGTCCGGGTGGGTGAGGTTGACCGTCGGAGGGATCCTCCCCTGGGCCACCGCCATGAGCGTGAGGCCCAGCTCCACCGCCCCCGCCGCCCCCACCAGGTGTCCGTGCATGGACTTGGTGGAGCTCACGGGCACCCGGCTCGCGTGGGCCCCGAAGGTGTCCTTGATGGCTTGGACCTCGACCGTGTCGCCCACCTTGGTAGCGGTGGCGTGGGCGTTCACGTACCCTACCGCCTCCGGGGGCACCCCGGCGTCGGCCAGGGCGGCTCGCATCGAGTGGGCCTGCCCCTCCCGGGAGGGCTGGGTCAGGTTGAACGCGTCGCTGGAGCTCCCGTACCCGACGATCTCGCCGAGGGGCCTGGCGCCACGCTCCCGGACCCGCTCCTCGCTCTCCAGGATGAGCACCGCCGCGCCCTCGGCCAGGGCGAACCCGGTGCGCGCCACGTCGAAGGGGCGCACCGATGCGGCGGGTCCGTCGGGGTGCTCCTTTGCCACCACCCCCATCGCCTCCCAGGCCATGACCACAGCGTTGGAGAGCATGGCCTCGGTGCCCCCCGCCACGACGCACTGCAGGTACCCGTCGCGGATCGCACGGTACGCCTCCCCGATGGCCGCGGCCGACGAGGTGCACGCCACCGAGTAGGTGAGGGACGGGCCCTTGATGCCGTACCCCATGGAGATGTGGGCCGCCGGGGCGTTGGGCATGACTCTGGGGACCACGGTGGGTTTGATCCGCCGTGAGCCACGAAGGAAATAGACCTCGTATCCGTGCTCGTATGTCGAGGCGCCGCCGAGCCCGCATCCCATGTAGACGCCGGCATGGGCCAGGAGGTCGGCGCGCTCCGCCAAACCGGCCTGCGCCAGGGCCTGGCGCGCGGCGACGAACCCCATCTGGGCCACCGGGTCCATCGCCAGTTTCTGGATCGCGGTGAGCTCGGCGTCGGGGTTCCAGTCGGCCCGGGCCAGGAGCACGTCGGCCGAGACCCCCTCGCGGCCCATGTGGACCTTCTGGACGACGGACTCGCCCGCGTAGACTCGCTCGAAGATCCGATCGGCCTGGTCACCGTGGGGGGTGACGAACCCCAGCCCCGTGACGAGGACGCGTCTCTGGGGCATGGCTCAGCCGCCCTTGGCCGCCACGTAGCGGTCCACCAAGGCGATGGCCTCACCCAGGGTCTTGAACTCGGCGTCGTCGGCTTTGACCTCGATGCTGAACAGGTCCTCGATGTCGAAGACCAGCTCGGCCACCGACAGCGAGTCCAGGCCGAGGTCCGTAAGCGTGGCCTCAGGGGAGACCTTGCCGGCATCGACTCCATACTTCTCGACGAGGAGTTCGACGATCTGAGGCTGGGAACCCACGGAGAACCTCCTTGGGAGTGGACAGCAGTGGAAACGCAGCCAAGTTAACAGCCTTCGGCGGGTTGCATCCAGAACGGGCACGGAACACGGAGGACGGCGCCGTGCGCCTCCACCCGAATCTGGAGATCTTCGTGGAAATGCTCAGCACCGGCGTCCACGTCGGGTGGGAGCGGGTCGCCCGCTTCGCGCTGGGACCCGCCTCCCGCACCAACCTCATGGCCCAGGTGCGCGCTGCCTACTCGTGGTGAGTGCGCACATCGCTGAAAGGTGGGGCATCCCCGCCTTTCAGCGACCTGCCAGCCTCGGCCCCAGGCCGTGGCGGGTGATGAGCCAGGAGACCTCCAGATGTTCGCGGGCGCGCTCGCGGATGGCGTCGCACTCCCGGTCTGGGACGGTGAGCGCCCCGGGACACCGGTAGCAGCCGGCTCCGCTCCACATGAGCGTGTCGCCCACCACCTCCCCCGTGGCCTGAGCGGCGAGACGGGGCGCGGCGCCCAGGAGACTTCGGCCCATGAACGGGCGTGAGCGCTCCACGCCCAGGAGGTGGAGGACGGTGGGGGCGACGTCCAGGAGGCTGCCTGCGGCGGGGACGACGAGCCCGCCGGGGTCACTCGCGTCCGGGTCCGGGCCGCTGGCGCCCGGTTCGTCCGCCGAGGCACCGGTGTGCGGGGGCACCACGATGAGCGCCACCCGGTCCAGGAAGAGGCGCCGGACGTCCGTGGGGAGCCCCTCCACGCCCGCGCTCCGCTCCACCCAGCCCATGTCCATTCCGTAGAGATCGGTGTGGTCGCCGTAGATCACCACCAGCGTGGAGTCCAGGACGCCTCCTGTATCCAGGGTGGACAAGAAGTCCCGGAGCGCGTCGTCGGTGTGGCGCACCTTGCGCAGGTAGTGTCCCAGCGGCGTCCCCTCCAGCTCCCCCAGAGGGAGGCGGGGAAACGAAGCGGGCACCTCCACGTGGGGGCCGTGCATGGTGAGCGTGACCAGCCACGCCATCCACGGGCGGGGAAGCACGGCCACCGCGGGCGCTGCGCGGCGGAACATCTCCGCGTCCACCAGGCCGAAGCCCAGGCTCTCACCGGGACCCAGGTCGGCGCCGAAGAGCTGCTCCTGGAACCCGTACCGCTCCCGGCGCGCGCGCGCGTTCCAGAACCCTGGGACGTGGGCGTGGACGGCCAGCGCGGCGTACCCGCGCTCGCCCAAGACGCCGGGGAGGGCCACCACCTCCTGCAGCGGGCGGGCCATGGCTACCGCGTCCCGCTCGGTGGGGTACTGGGACACCAGGGCGAGGTAGTCGGCGTCGGAGGAGCGCCCCAGGTGCGTCCCGTCGAAGACACCGGTGAAGTCCAGGCCGCGCCCGGCCAGGGAGCGGAGGAAGGGGGCCACGGGCTCGCCGCCCACATCGGCGTCCAGGACCCACGCGTTGAGCGCCTCCACCTGGATCATGAGGATGTTGGCGCCTGCCGCGCGGCCGAGCCATGCGTCGAGCTCGTTGCCGCCGGCGGCATCGCCGTCGGCGCCGACCGGCGCCCGCGTCCCGTCCCGCTCCGTCGCACGAAGGATACGCGCCATGTCTTCGGGGGCGGGCTCCCCGCTCACGCCCAGGTCCTGCGCGAACGTGCACGCTTCGATGAGATGGCCGTGGACGAACCCGCCCGTCTGGTTGTCCGCGTAGCCCGGGGCGATGAGCCATGCCCATCCCAGCGCCGGGAGGCTCCCGGCGACGCAGAGCGTCAGGGGGAGCGTGGCGTGCGCCCGGGGTGCGGTGCGGCCCCGGCGCTCCCTCCGTCCTGCAACGAGGGCGCCAGCCAGGGTGAGGAGGACGAGGGCGGCCGGCGCCAGGTCCGCGGGACGGAGGAGGAGAGCGGCGTAGTCGCGCACCGCCCACCCCTGGTCCACGGCCAGGAGAGCCTGAAGGGGCAGATACGTCTGGAACGCCCGGTGGTGCACGGCGTTGGCCACCCCCACGAGGGCGGTGAGGGTCACCACCGCGACCATTCCCCAGCGCCGCATCCGGCGGGGAAGGGATGCCACCAGCGCCGCCGGGATCGCCGCCGCGGAGAGCGCCAGCCCCTGCGAGGGCTGGCCCAACCCAAGGCCGAGCTGGATGGCCCACCCCAGCGCCGAGGCCGCCATCCACGTCCAGAGCACGGACGCGTCGGCCAGGATCCAGGACAGGAGCCGGCGGATCACGGTCGGCCCCGGGCCGTGCGCCCTCCCAGGAGCCCCACCCCCAGGAGCATGCCCAGGAACAGGAGCCCCGCGCCCACGGCGGCGGCGACCTGCCATGCTCTGGATCCCGGCGTGCCGGGCTTGGCCACGCCGGGGAGGGGCCGGTCCGTGACCACCAGGCGGAAGCGTCCCACGTCGCGCTCCTCGAGGATGCGTGCTCCGGATGCCGGGGCGTCGGCGAGGGCGTCCAGCGCCCCGGTGTGCCCCGGCCGGAGGAGGTACGCCACCGGGCTCGCCTGGAGGGCTCCGCGGGCCGCCTCCGGGTGCCGCTCGATGATCGTGAGCGTCAGCCAGGGGACCGCGCTGCCGGTGAGCAGCTCCAGGCGGTAGGTATCCCAGTAGTCGGTGTACACGGCCTTCGCCCCGGCGGCGCGCACCGCCTCCCCGGCGAGGGCCGCCTCCGCCCGCGCCGCGGCCCCGTCGCCGGCCCGGGGCCAGGCGCCGTCGGCCAGGAGGGTGAAGGCGGCCGGGAGGACCGCCACCGCCGCGAGCGGGCGCAGGCGCCCGCTCCAGCGCTGCACCGCCATGGCGGCCAGCACGGAGATGGCGGGCCAAAGGGGGACCAGGTAGCGGACGGACCAGATGTCGCCGCCCCCGCCCACGAAGGCGAACAGTCCGAGCCCGACGGCGCACGCCAGGAGGAGCGCCTGGGCCGCCGTGCCCCCGTGGGGAGCGGCGGCCCCGAAGATGCCGCGGCGGTGGCGGAGGAGCGTCACGGCCAGCGCCGCCAGCGCAGCCGCGCCCGGGAGGGCCAGCGCCGGCCACAGGAGGCCCTGGGGCACCAGCGGCGTGAGCGCCTCGAAGGTGGGGGTGGGGCCCCGGCTCAGGAGAAATCCGAAGAGCTGGGGGAGGGCCACGCCGAAGAGCCGCGCCACGTTCCAGAGCCAGTGGCCCGGATCGTTGGGGCCGGACAGGTGCACCGCCGGCATGAGCGAGGACACGAGCACGTCCAGCGCCACCACCGGGAGGGCGCCCGCGGCCAGGGGACGAAGCGCCCCTCGGCGCGCGGCCACGAAAACCACCGCTGCCGCCCACAGGAGCATGAGGTGATCGGCGAAGAAGGACACGCCCACAAGGACGCCGACGGCGATCCACGTGTCCCGGCTTCGGGCACGCAGGCTCCACGCGAACGCCGCCACGGCCAGCAGCGTAGCCGCCAGGCGGGCCCCGTACAGGGCCACGTGGTGGTGGACCACCAGGGCGGGCGCCACCGCCCAGACCAGGAGGGCCATCCAGGGAGCACCGCCCAGGCGGCGGGCCAACCCCACCGAGAGGGCGGCCAGGGCGGCGGTGAGCGTCACGCCTACGAGGCCCGCCGCCACGGGGGTGGCCCACCCCACGGCGGCCAGCGGCGTCAGGAGGAGGGGCTCCAACGCCAGCATGTAGTTCTGCTCCCAGAGGAACACGGAGAGGTCCCCCTGGGCAAAGCGCCGGGCCATGAGGAGGATCAGGGCACGGTCGGAGTCCAGCGCGTCGGCGCCCAGGGCGAACCAGGCGTGGACAGCGATCCCCACCGCGCCGATTCCGGCGAGGAGGGCGGCGTACGCCAGCTTCCCGCGGCCCGGCCCGCCGGGCGGCGCGCCCGGGCTCACGGCTCCGCCTCCGTGCCGGACCTGCCGCGCCGTCCCAGGCCTCCCGCCAGGCGGAGCGACTCCACGATCCAGCCGATGCTGGCCAGCGGGAGGAGGTAGGTGGCGTGGGCGACGAGGGCCACGGCCAACGCCTGGTCCGCTCCCAGGCCGGCGGAGCGGAGGACCAGGAACGCAGCGCCCTCATAGACTCCCAGCGCGGCCGGCGTGGGGGCGACGAGACTGGAGAGGTTCACGGCCACCAGCATCGCGACCACCAGCCAGAAGGGGAGGACGACGCCCAGGGCGGCGGCTGCTGCGGCGATCCCCGCTGCCTCCAGCGCCTTCTTCGCCAGTCCCAGGACCACGGCGAGGACGAGAGGCGCGGGCCGGCGGAGCGCCTCCAGGTGGTGGATGGTGCGCCCCAGGAAGCCCAGGGCCCGCCCGAGCCGGCCCCGGGTCGCAGCCGCCCACCGGTCCAGCACGTGCCCGCGGTGGGCCAGCACCACGAAGGCCAGGGCCAGGGCGGGAACGCCGAGGATGATCCCCAGCCCCAGCGCCCGGTACTGGAAGCCGGGGACCACCGCGGCGGCCAGCGCCACGATGGCGAGCTTGGCGAGCCCCTCGACGATGTGGTCCAGGATGGTGAGGGAGACGGCGGCGGCGTGTCCGACGCCGCCCCGGGTGGCCAGGAGGTGGACCTGGGTCACCAGCGCCGCCGCCGGTGGGCCTCCGTTGGCCACCGACGCGGTGAGAGAGAGGATCCCGAACACCCGGCGGGCCCCGATGCGGCTCTCCCTGGACAGAAAGAGGATCCATTGGCCCGTGGCCGGGGCGAGGATGGCACCATTGGCCAGGACGGCCAGGGCGAGCCAGAGAAGATCGGCACCCGCCAGGACCCGAAGCGTTCCGGCGGCGTCCACCCGGCGGGCGGTGGCCACCACCAGCGCGGTGAGGACGAGCCACCCCAGCACCCACGTCCAGTTCCGCTTCACGACGCCGCTCCGGGAACCGCCGCCGCCGCCTCGGAGATGCGCAGGAAACGCGCGCCTTCGGCCCCGTAGAGGTGGATCACCTGGCGTAGGCTCGCCAGCGCGTGCTCACCGGTTCCCGCCCGGCAATCCCAGCGTATCCCGGTGTCACGCAGGTCCACCATCTCCCAGGGGTGCACGAAGAGCACCACCGGCGAAGCCAGGCGCCGGAGCAGAGGGTCGCGGAGCCGGGGGGGCAGGCGGAGCCACGACGACGTCACCGACGCGGGGATGCGGCGGAGCGACGTGGACGGCGGTGCTCTCCAGGCGTCGGGCTTGTAGCGTCCCACCGAGGAGTCCACCTGGTAGCCGTCGGCCTCGAGGAGGGGGAGGTATCGGTCCGGCATCCTCAGGTTGGGCGCACGGAAGGAGATCACCGGCGCATAGGTTCGCAGAAGCGCCGACGTGTCGCGGATCTCCGCCTTGGCTTCGACTGGCGAGAGGGTGGGGAAGGGACGGTGAGTCATCCCGTGGCTCCCCAGTTCGTGCCCTTCCGCCACTAGGCGCGCCACCACGCCGGGGTGGCGGCGCGACGCGTCCCCGGTGGTGAAGAACGTAGCCGGGACGCCTTCCTCCCGGAACAGCTCGAGGAGGAGGGGCGCCCCCTCCTCCATCCCCCGCCACCCCTGCAGGTACGGCGGGCAGTCGGGCTCGGCGTCCACCGTCAGGCAGACGGTCCGCCCGGAGGCGTGGGGGGCGCGCTTCGTCATAGCAGGGCGAGCGAAGCGGCCACGACGGCGGCCGCGGCGACTCCGAAGAGGATCCAGCGCCGGCGCCGCAACACCCAGAGCACCAGGCGGGCGTCCCAGGCGTGCCAGGTGCTCCCCGGAAGGTGGCGCACGAACGCTTGGCTCGTGCCGGCGTGCCCATACTCCTCGGGCGTGAGCAGGCGCGCCGGCGCCCGGGCGGACGTGCGGCGCCACACGGAGGTGAGGTACGACGATCCGCACCCGGACAGGACCCGGACGTAGGGCGGGACCCAGAAGCGGTACCACCTGCGGAAGCCGTCGGGGAGCCCGTCCAGGACCTCCCGGAAAAAGGGGTGCCCCGGGCGCGCCATCATGAGGTCGTTGGAGAGGCCGAAGGGCCACGTCGGCGCCAGAACCAGGTCTTCCCCGGTGAGGGGGTCCAGGGCCTGCGCGCAGGCGAGGTCCATGTCCGCGTACACGCCTCCGTGCTCGTGGAGGATGAGGTACCGGGCGGCGTCGGCCTTCTGGATCCAGCGCGGATAGCTCCGGTAGAACGCCGCCAGGTCCGGGCGGGCCCTGGCGAAGAGCTCCTCCACCTCCGCCGCGTTCCAGACCCGATGCTTCCACCCCGGGTTCTGGTCGGCCCAACTCCTCGACGCCTCCAGCATGTGGGGTGGTGGCGTGGGCTGGTCGGCGCCGAGCCAGACCTGGTGGACGATCCTGGGGATCACGGGCGCCCGTTCCTCATGCGCCGCCGTCCAGGTGCACGCGCCAGAGGCGGCGCGCCCGCCCGGGGTCGGCCCACAGGTTCACCTCCTCCAACCAGAGGAGCCAGCGCGCCCCCTCCTGGCCCATGGCCCGGGCCATGACCCGGTACCCGGGCTCGGCCACGTAGGCCAACTCGTAGGCCCGGGCCCCGGCCACCGAGGGGGGCGTGTCTCCGTAGGTTTCCACCAGGAGCCGCGCCGCAGACGTGCCCCGGGGCACCTGGGCGGGGAGTGGGTCGCCGGGGTGGTGATCCACGCCTCGGACGCGGGGGTGGTGGAACACGTGGACGTCGAGGTCGAAGAAGCGGTACGGCTTCCCCCCGTCCCCGAGCACGTAGACGGGGTCGCCCGGGTGCTCTTCCGCAGTGGCCCAGAGGAAGCGCATGTAGTGGCCGTCCGGCTCCTTCCCACGGTGGATGGAGGGGGTGGCGGCGAGCGCCAGGAGGATCCCGTTCTGGGCGATCAGGCCCCAGGCGCCCAGGCGCAGGAGCCCGGCCCACCAGCGCCTCCCGCGTCCCAGCCTTACCGCCGCTTCGACGCCCCAGGCCGTGAGCACCGGGAGCATGTACACGAGCGGTACGAGGAACCTGTCCTCCTTGTGGCCGATGAGCGAGTGGCCGACCAGGAACGTCACGGCGGCCCAGCTCCAGGGGCTCCTCGGACGGGTAGCCACCCCGGCCAGGGCCAGGGCGAAGAGGGCGATCCCCAGCGGGGGCGCCATGAAGACGGGGGTGCGGACCAGGTAGAAGTGCCACAAGCTCGTGCCGAAGTGAGCGGCCATCCCCTCCATGAGGTTGACGCGGAAGTAGTTCCACGGAGCCAGGACCCACTCCCCGTAGAACCATGCATCCACCACGGCTCCCGCCGCCACCACGCCTGCCGCGACCAGGGCCATGGAGGCGGCACGCGCCACCTCCCGTCGTCCTCCGTCGTCCTTGCGCAGCGCTGCCCACGCCAGCACGGGGACGATGGCCAGCGCCATCTGGTAGCGGAACAGGAACGAGAGGCCCAGGAGGACGCCCGCGCCGGCGTCGCGCCGGCGCGCGGGGCCCGAGCCCGCCACCAGCAGGATGGCCGCAGCCAGCGTCAGCCCTCCCAGGTTCTCCGAGCTGAAGCGCCCGAGGAAGAGGGGGAGGAACCAGAGGAGGAGTGACGTCGTCCAGAGGGTCTGCCGCCCGGCCCGCGTGAGCGCCGGTGCTGCGTGGGCGGCCACGCCCAGGAGCACGGCGAGCGCCGCCGCCAGCGAGGCGAAGCGGAGAAGGAGCACCCAGAGGAACGGGGAGTCGAGGCCCAGGCCCCTCAGCACCGAGAGGAGCCCGAGGGCCAGGGAGGGCTGGAGGGTGGGGCGGATCCTGGCCCCCCACTCCCAAGGTAGATCGGCGAGGGGGGACAGCCCCGCCCGGGCCCAGGCGAACTCAAGGATCTGGAAGTGTTCGTCCGGGTGCCACGGGTTGAAGGCCAGGAGCGTGACCCACACGTGGACCGCCACCGCCGTGGCCAGCATGGCCGCCAGGGGGAGCCCGGTGGCCGCCGACTCGTCGTCCAGCCAGCGCTTCAGGCGGCTCACCATCGCGCCACCCAGAAACCCGCCCCGGCGCGTTCCACCACCGGGGCCTGGGCGAAGGAACGGAGGAGGGAGGGAGGCCAGCGTTCCCCGTGGGCTCCGAGCGCAGGCTCCCGGGGATCGAAGGCGAGGAGGGCCACGGGGACGTCGCCGGCGCGGAACGCCGCGTCCAGGGGCGCAGGGTCCCAGCGCCCCTGTTCGGCCAGCGATGCCATGATGAACGGGTGCGCGGCCACTCGCCGGCCGCACGCCCTTGCCACCCCCACCTCCTCGGACAGGACGAGGGGCTCGGCGGCCCCGACGGAGGCCGGAGACGGGGCGGCGTCCGATGCCCTTCCTCCCAGCGCCGCGCAGACCGCCGGTAGGCCGCGCTCCACCTCCCTGAGGCGGGCCACGTTGACCCCCAGGGCCGCCCCCGTCCCCACGTCCGCCGCCACCAACTGGACGGCGAGGATCCAGCGCCACGCCCGCGACGGCGACGCAGCGCCGCCGCCGAAGAGGCGCGGGCCCGCCCAGAGGGCGGTGGCTACGTGCAGGTCGAGGAAGTAGGCGTACGACGAACCCACCCGGGCCGAAGAGAGGGACCAGGCCAGCGCTCCGATCCAGAGCCAGAGGAGAGGGTCACGACGTGCCGGCGGGCCCTCGCTCCGGGCCGTGTTCGCGACGAAGGCCAGGAGGACGATCCAGGGCAGGGCGTGGGAGAGCGCCTGCGACCCCAGGTTGGTGAGGGAGTACGTCCCCACCGTGTACGCGAGCATGTGCCGCCACGGCTCCAGGCCCCACGCCGCCGTGATCCCCGCGGCGCCCAGGAGTCCGGCGAGGGCGAAGGCTCCGGTGGCGGGGAGCGCCGCGACCCGGCGCCATCTCCACGCCCAAGCCAGCGCCACGGCGGCCGGGACCACCTGGGTCTGCTTGGACCAGCACGCCAGCGCCAGCGCCACCCCCGCCAGCGCCGCGCTCCGGCGGGTGGAGCCCCGGTCCAGGAGGGCGAACCCGGCCACGGTGAAGGCGACCGCCCAGAGCTCGATGTGGAACTGCCCGGCGGCGTAGAGCACGGGGAAGCTGGCGCCCAGGAGCCCCACCGTTCCCGCGAGGGCGGCACCTCGGGCCCCCCGGGCTCGGGCCCATGCGGCCGCTGCGCCCAGGAGGGCCAGGAGGGCCAGGCCGTTGCCCGCACGCCCGGCGGCCAGCTCCGGGAGCCCGAGCTCCGCCATCACCCGCGCCGCGAGGAGCGCCAGCGGAGGGTAGTTCAGCACGCGCCAGGGGGCCCCGTCCCCCAGGGCCGGGTAGAGCACGCCGGTTTCGCGCCAGGAGGCCAGGTGGTCGAGGAGCTCCCCCGCGGTGTAGTCCGGATCCACCGGGAGGGCGGCCAGCGCCAGGCACCACGCCGCGGCCGCGACGGCCAGCCAGGCCAGCTGGCTCCCGGCCGCGAGGGCCGGCGTGCCTGGGCGGGGCGGAGAGATGGGCGGGTCCTCTGGCGGAAGGGGCGGCGGGGCGCGGCGCGGATCGGACCGGACGCGGATCCTTGGCCGGGCGGTAGCGTTATTATCAACGATTGCCCATGACGCAACAACCACTCCTCCCCCCCTGGAATCCACGCCGCCGCGCCCGAACGGGCGGGGCGCTCCTGGCGTGTGCCCTGGCGCTGGCCCTCCTCCCCGCGTTGCTCCAGGGCCAGGGCGTGTGGGACGCGGCCACCCCCGGGGACCCGGGCTCGGCGGTGGTGGAGAGAGCGGACGGCCTCCTCCACGCCGGCGCCTCGGAAGAGGCGTTCGCCGTGCTGGCGGCGCACCTGGGCTCGGCCCCGGACGACTTCGAGGCCCGCTGGCGCGCCGTGCGCCTCGCGGTGAGCCTGTCGGTGACGGGCGCGAGCCATCGCGTGCGCCGGGGCTGGGCGCTGGAGGCCGACGCCCACGGGCAGGAGCTCGTGCGTGTGCGCCCCGACGATCCCGAGGCCCTGGCCTGGGCCGCCGCGGCCCGGGGTCGCCACGCACTCCACGAGGAGGGGCTGAAGACGCCTGCGCGCCTGGCCAAGGAGACGTGGGCGCTCACCGAGGCGCTCCTCTACCGGCACCCGGACCACCCGCTGGGCAACCACGTGCGGGGCAAGCTGTGCCAGCAGGTGGCCGGGCTCCCCGCGGCGGCCCGCTTCTTCGGGCGCCTCTTCCTCGGGTCCGCGCTGGTGGGCCAGGGCACGTGGGAGCGGGCGGAGGAGCACCACCTGCTCGCCGTTACCGGCGACCCGGGGATGGTCTTCTTCTACCTGGATCTCGCGGAGACGCTGGCCGCCCAGGGGAAGACCGAGGCCGCAGCGGCCGTCTACCGGCGCGGCCTCGCCATGCCCGACAGGTTCCCCGTGGACCAGGGTTTCAAGCGGATGATGTCGGAGCGCGTGGGCGCCCTGGAGGGATCTCCAGGAGTAGATTTGCGTTAAGATTAAAGATTATCGAAGCGCCAGATCCACGTCCTCCGCTCGCCGATGCCGATCCTCCGCACTCCCGCGCTCGTCCTCGTCGCCCTGCTCCTGAGCGGGAGCCTCTTCCCCGTCGCCCCCCAGGACGGCGTGTGCGCCGAGGGGACGGTGAGCAGCATCGTGGTGCGCAACCACTCGCTCTTCGCCCGCGAGGACATCCAGGGGCGGAGGTTCGAGTGGGCGATGAGCTTCGTGAACTTCATGCACATCCGCACCCGGGAGGGCTTCCTCCGCGACGAGCTCCTCCTGGAGGAAGGGGACTGCTTCGACGCCCACGCGCTGTCGGAGTCGGAGCGGCTCATCCGCGACCTGGACTTCATCGCGCGCATCGAGACCAGCGCCGAGCGTCTCCCCGACTCCACCTGGGCGATCTACGTGGAGACGTGGGACGAGTGGACCACCCAGCTCGGCGTGGACTTCGACGTGGAGAGCAACTTCCAGTTCAAGGGCTTCTACGTCACCGAGAAGAACCTGGTGGGACAGGGGCTGCGCCTCTCGTTCCGCTACCGCGACTTCCGCGAGCGCAACGACCGCTTCCTCACCCTTTCCACCGGGCGCTTCCTCGGCACCCGGGCCAACGCGGCCATCGGCGCCGGGACCACCCGCACCGGCGACTTCGTGCGTGGGGAGCTCTCGTACCCCTTCGTGAGCGAGGCCGGGCGGTTCCAGCTCGACACCCGGCTGCAGACGGAGGACAAGGAGTACTCCTTCCTCACCGGGAACCACGACGACTTCTCGCACGTGCTCTTTCCCATGGAAGAGGTGACGGGCTGGTTCCGTTTCTCACGCCGGTGGGGCCGTCCCGGCGCGCTCAGGGTCCTGGGAAGCGAGCTCACGCTCCTGCACCGGGACGTCACCACGACCCCACGCATGGTCTGGCGAGGTGACTTCCACGGCGCCGTGCCCGCCGCCGACTCGCTGGCCAGCCGCCTGGTGGGGCAGGATCACCCGGACTCCTACGTGCGCTTCGGCATCACCGGCGGGATCCGGCGGCTCCGCTTCACCACCACCCAGGGGCTGGACCGCGTCACCGGGGTGCAGAACGTGGCGCTGGGGACCGAGCTCATGCTTACCGTGGGGCGCACGCTGACGGCCTTCGGCACCGACGACAACGACACCTACGGGCGCGTGGACGGGTTCGTGGGTGGGGCGTGGGACGGTCTTACGACGACCGCCGCGCTGAAGGCCGAGGCGCGCCTGGTGGACTCGACGCCCGAGGGCGTGTCTCCCTGGCGGGACCTCGGCCTGAACGTGAACGCCCAGGCGTACTTCCAGCCCGGCGGTTCGAGCTTCCAGACCTTCGTCACCGGGATGCGCCTCGATCTCCGGGACAACGTGGACCAGCCCTACCAGTCGGCGCTGGGCGGGGAGCTCGGGGTGCGGAGCTACCGGGAGGACGAGGTCCCCATCGGGAGCAGCTTCGTCGCGTACGCCGAGCACCGGGTGAACCTGGCGCTCTTCAAGCCCACGCTGGACCTGGGGCTCACCGTGTTCGGGGACATCGGCCAGGGGTGGGCTTCCAACGTGCCGTTCGGCAACGACACGGGGTGGCGCAAGGCCGTGGGCTTCGGGATCCGTATCGGAGCGCCCGCCGGCACCGGCTCCATCACCCGCATCGAGTTGGCGTGGCCCGTGGGAGGGCCCGACACGAATCGGAGTCCCATGCTGCGCACGTACTGGTCGCCCACGCCCACGTCGCGGTAGCGGCATGACTTCCTCTGGCCTCGTCGCCTCCTGTACTGTGACCGTGGCGGCGGTGGGGATGGCGCTGGTCCTCCAGCCTCTGCCGCTGGCGGGTCAGACCGTGCTTGGCGCGGTGGACACGGCGGCGGAGGACACCCCGGCCACCAAGACGGCGGCGGAGATCTCCGACAGCCTTCTCTTCGCCGGGGACTCGGAGGCCTCCTACGCCGTGCTCGTCGCCCGGCTGGGCGTCGAGCCCGACGACTTCGAGGCCCGGTGGCGGGCCACGCGTGCGGCGCTGGGCTTCGGAATCATGGGCGCCGATGCCGACACGCGCCGGAGCTGGCTGCGCGAGGCCGACGCCCAGGGGCAGGCACTTCTCGGCCTGCGCCCCGACGACGCCGAGGCCATGGCGTGGGCCGCCGCGGCGCGGGGCCGGCGCGCGCTGGCCGAGCCCGGGGCGCGCACGGTGGTGGCGCTGGCCGAGGAGACCTGGCAGCTCACCGGGAAGCTCCTCGCCGAGCACCCCGGCCATCCCCTGGGCAATCACGTCCGGGGCAAGCTGCACCAGGAGGTGGCGCGCCTGCCCAGGGTGAAGCGGATCCTGGCTCGCATGTTCCTCCGGGGCGACCTGCTGGGCCAGGCGAAGTGGGAGCTGGCCGAGGCGCACATCCAGCGGGCCGTCGCCGGGGATCCGGGGATGGTGCTCTTCTACCTGGACCTGGGCGAGACGCTCCGGTACCAGGGCAAGAACGAGGCGGCGCTGGCCGTCTACCGGCGCGGGCTGGCCGTGCCCGACCGGCTCCCGGTGGACGGGCGCTTCAAGAGCACCATGGAGCGCCGCATCGCCGCCCTCGATGGGACGGCCACGACGCCCTGACGCGCCGGGTCCCGGGTCCCGGGGCCCGGTCCGGGGTCCGGCCTCACGAAGTCCCATCCAGACATGTCGCCGCCACGCCCGGCGGGCGAACGTGGTTCCGGCCACAACGGATCCCTGGGAGTCTCCGGGGAGACGGCGGCGGTCGCGAAAGGAGGAGCCATGTTCCGCAATCTGAAGATCGTGGTGTGGGCGCTTTCCCTGGCCCTCGCGGCGGCGGTACCGAGCCAGGTCTCGGCCAGCTGCACGGGAGACTACCTCGTGTGCCTGAACGGCGCGTACGAGTACGGGGGGGGTGCCGTGGGTACGCTCGCCGAGTTCGAGTGCGGCGTCGCCTGGGCCGGGTGCGCAGCTCGTAAGTTCTTCACCTGGTGACCCGCGCTCCACACCGCACACCTTCCATCCCGCCCTCGGGGTGCCACCAGGCCGTCTCCGTCCTCTAGCGCATCCGTCCCCGGCACCCGCACCGTACCACCTCCTTCAAGGCCGTGCTGACGCAAACCCATCCGAAGTCCAACCTCTACCCTGAAATCCATGCGATCAGCCGTCGTCTCCCCGCTCCCCGCGCTTGCCGTCACCTGCCTTGCCGCCTGCGCCACCGACGGCCCGGAGGCCGTCTACATCGAGGACTTCACGGACCGATCCCCGGTCCTGGAGTGCTCGGTGGCCGACATGCCCGCGTTCCCCGCGGGGGTGGTGAGGCTCAAGGCTCTCGACGACACGCTCCTTGCCGCCATCGCCGACGGCGACCGGGAGATCCTCCTTCTCGATCACGACCTGACGGTTCGCGCGCGGGTGCGTTGGGAGGAGGAGGGGCCTTCGGCGCTCGCCGACCCGGTGGACGTGGAGTTCGTGGGCGACACCCTCCTCATCGTGGCCGAGCGGGGACGGGGGCGCCTCACGTTCTTCGGCCTGGACGGCGTGCAGCGGGGCCACCTCGCCCTGGGAATCGCGCCGAACCGCCTGCTGGGCGACGGGGACGGGTGGCTGGTGAGCGCGATGCCCATCTCGCCCACGCAGAGCGAGATCCTCTTCCGCGTGGGCGGCGCGCGCCCGGAGCCTCTGGGGATCGCGCCCGTCCATGAGGCCACGCCCCAGATCAAGGCGCTGGCCAACGCCACGGTTGTGATCCGCGTGGAGGGTGGCCGCGTCGTGGTGGCGCATCAGTACGTCCGGGCGTTGGCCCACCTGGTGGAGCTTCCCCCTTCGGGCCAGGGGCGGGCCGCCGTGCGCGACGTGGCCGTGCCCCTCCCCGACGGCGTGGCCGGCACCGAGGCGTTCCGCCCGGAGCCACCCTTCATCGACGAGGAGATGCGCCGCCTCCTCGCGCCGGTGCTGGAAGCCACCCCCGATCCGCCGGGCGGCGGAATGCTGTACCTTACCCGCACCGGGCGCACGCTCGGGGATGCATGGGAGAAGGCGCTGGTGCGCGTGGACGCCGACATGACCTACCTGGCTTCGTGGATCTTCCCCATGAACGCTGGTCCCTTCACCTATCTGCCTTCCGCCAACGAGGTGGTGGCTGTGGCCGACGACGAGCGTTGGTACCGCTGCCCCATCCCGGCTGGGGGCGGGACGTGAGCCCGGCCTCCCCACGCCTCCGAGCCGAAGCGCTCACCGTGTGCCGGGGCCGGCGCGTCATCGTGGAGGGGTTCGACCTCGATCACCGGCCCGGGACGGTGGCGTGGCTGGTGGGGGAGAACGGCGGCGGGAAGACCACGCTGCTCCGCGTGTTGGCGGGCCTCGACAGGCCCGCGGCGGGGACGGTGCACCACGGCGGGGAGGGCGGCCCCGCTCCGGGCCGCTCCTACTACCACCCGGACATGCGCCTGCCGCCGGGGACGCGGGTCTCCGAGTGGCAGGCCATGGTGGCGCGCCTGGGTCTGCCGGAGCGGGAGATCCCCGGGCTCACGCCGCCCTTCGCCAAGCTGGCGGTGACGGCGGAGCAGTTGTCCACCGGGGAGGAGAAGCGGCTCATCCTGGACGCGATCCTCTCCAACGGGCGGGACCACGTCTTCCTCGACGAGCCTTTCGAGCATCTTTCGCGGGAGGGGAAGGAGATCCTGGCCGAGCGCCTGGGCAGGTTGGCACGGACGCGCGTGGTGGTGGTGGCCACCAACCAGGCGGTCCCCGAGGAGCTCACGGGGGGGCCGGTGGTCCGCCTCGTGCCCGGGGACGGGTGACGAGCGTGGGCGCTCGCTCACCGGCCCGCGGGTGGGCGTTCGCGCGCCTCGAGGCGCTGCGGGCGCTGCGGGCAAGGGTGACGCTCCTCGGCGCCGCGGTGCTCGCCGCCGCCCACGCCGTGGGCCGGTGGCAGGAGGCCGGCTCCGACGGGTTGTTCGTCCTGGGGTTCATCGCGGCCTGGGCTCTGGCGTTCAGTCCCGGCCTCTCCGCCGACCGGAGCCTCTCCTTCGACCGCCTCCTCGTCCTCGACTTCCTCTCCCCCCTGGAGTACGCGGTGGGGAAGACCGCGGCCATGGTGGCGTGGATCGCATCGCTGGCGGCCTTCGCATGGACGGTGGCGGCGCTCTTCTCGGGGGGGGACGTGCGCTTCGCCTCCTGGTACACGGCCCTGGGGGCGCTGCTGACCCTCACCGCCCTCCCGGCGGTGGCGGCCACCGACCTCCTCCTGGGGATCCGCCTCCCGGCGGCGGCGACGTTCGTCCTGGTGTTCGTGGTGTTCTTGGTCCTGTCGGCGGTGGGCGTGGAGGTGTTCGCGGTGCAGGCAGCGTTGGGGCTCGTGGTCACGCCGTACTCGTGGGTCTCCCTGGGGCCGCTCCTGCTGCGCTCGTGCCTGGGTGTCGCCCTCACCGTCGCGCTGGTGGGGGTGGCGGCGGCCGCGCGTGGCTGGCGCGCGCGCGACCACTCGGGCGCCGCCTGAGGCGGCGCCCCTCGCCTACCCTCGAGATCTCCCAGCCGCGGCGCTACCGGCCTCCCTCGCCCGGGTAGCGGAACGCCCGCTTCGGGTAGGGTGGGGGCTCGGGAACGGGCCGCGGGTCCTCGGCGATCTTCTGCTGCAGGTAGCGGATGGCCGCATCGAGCTGGGCGTCCTGGCCGTCGAAGGTGGCCCGGGGGAGGTTGTCCACCTCGATGTCCGGGACGACGCCTACCTGCTCGATGAGCCACCCGCCCTCGGGCGCGAACACGCCCATGGACGGGGCCCTGGCGTGGCCGCCGTCGGTGAGGCGGTTAGAGCTTCCCAGCCAGATCTCACCGCCCCAGGTGCGCATCCCGATCACCGGGCCCAGACCCAGACGGCGGAACCCGTCGGCGAAGGCCTCGCCGTCGGAAGCGGTGTTCTGGTCCACCAGCACCACCATGTGGCCGCGGAACGCGTACTGCATGTTCCAGCTCACGTCGCCCACGTTCTCCTTCCAGTACATCCAGGCCCGGCGCAGGAGCTTCTCGAGGAGGAACGAGTCGATGTTCCCGCCCGAGTTGCGCCGCATGTCCAGGATGAGTCCCTGGCGGTCGAACACGGGATAGAAGTTCCGGTACCACTCGGTGAGGTTGCCGCCTCCCATGGCGCGGAGGTGTACGTACCCGATCTTCCCGCCGCCGTCCTCCTCCACCTTGAGGCGCCGCGTGTACTGCCAGTCGGCGTAGCGCAGGTTCGACTCGTTCGCCGTGGGCGTGACCAGCACGTCACGGGGCGCCGCGCCGCCGGTGCGCACCGAGAGACGGACCTGCTTGCCCGCCTGGTCGCGGAGCAGCGCGCCGATGTCGGGCGCGTCCAGGGTGCCCGCTCCGTTCACCGCCACGATGACGTCCCCCTCGGCCACACCCAGGTACGGGTCGGCCAGAGGCGACATCTCCTCGGGGTAATCGGGGTCCGACCGGTAGATGCGCTCGATACGGTACCCGCCGGCTCCCGGGTCCTTTGTGAGACGCGCTCCGAGGGAAGCGACCTGGATGCTGTCGTCGCCGGTGCGCATGTCGCCTCCGCGCACGGCGGTGTGGAGCGCCGACAGCTCACCCACGGCCCGGCCGATGAGGTCGGAGAGCTCGTCCCGGGTGGTGACCCGGTCCACGAGCGCCAGGTGCTTGGCGGTCACGGCCTTCCAATCCAGGCCGTGCATGCCGGGGTCGTAGAAGTAATCCTCTTCCATGCGGAGCGCGTCGAGGAACATCTGCCGGAAGTCCTGGCGCACGTCCAGGGAGAACTTCCACCCCGAGAGGTCCACGCGACCGTCCTGGAGGTTGCCCGGCTTGGAGGCCTTGGCGTCCACCACGTAGAGCGCGTCACGCTGGCGGAGCAGCAGCTTCTTGCCGTCGCCGGAAAGCTCGTAGCCGGTCACGCCCTCGGCCACCACCACGGGCTTGGGGTCGTCGGCGGTGATGGGGAGCGCGACGAGGTTGCCCCCGCCGAACTGGCCCGCTTCGCGGGAGAGGTAGAAGAGCGCCGTGCCGTTGGCCGAGAGGGCCCCGTAGTTCCCCGCCTCCACCGGGACGCGGCGCACGCGCCGCTGGATCCCGTCGAGGGCGATGCGGATGGGCGCGGCCGCGCCACTTTCCGCTGCGCCGCCCTTTGTCGCGCCGCTCTCCGCCGCGCCGCCTGCCTCCGCCTTGGGCGTCAGCTCGTCCGCAGGCTTGAAGTGCGAGCGCACGTCCCCGCGGAGCCCGATCTCGTAGATCTCCCAGGTCTTGTCGAAAGAGGGCTCGGGCTGGCGGCTCCCCCACGGGCTCGACACGGTGGACACCAGGCGCCGGTCGGAGAGGAACCAGAGGAAGTCTCCCTTGGCGTCCCACGCCGGCGCTTGCGCGTTCACCCGGTCCGACGTGAGCGCCGTCACCGCACCGCTCCCGGTGTCGAAGAGCTTCACCTGGCGGAACGTGTTCGGTGCCGTCTCCGCGAACGCGAGCCAGCGGGAGTCGGAAGACCAGGCCGGGTCGCTCGAGCCCTCGCGGGCTTCGCTGGCTCTGCGCTGCTCCCCGGTGGCCACCTCCAGCACCCAGAGGTCGCGGCGGTGGTCCGTGTAGGCGATCCACTTGCCGTCGGGGGAGGGGACGCCCTCGTAGCGGAGCACGTCGCCGCCGGTGGTGAGGGCGCGCCCTTCGCCCACGCCGGTGGCCGGGAGTGTCACCCACTCGAACTCGCCGCTCTCGTCGGAGAGCGCCGCCAGCGTGTTCCCGTCGGGAAGGAACGTGGCGTCGCGGTAGCGCACGCCTTCCTTGGCGGAAGCGCGCACCAGGCGCCCCGGGCCCGCCGAGGCCACGAAGACCCGTCCCCGGGAGGTGAGGACCACCCGGTCGCCGGAGGGGCTCGGGCGAGCCGAGGTGAGGAACTCCATGGGGTTGTCCACCCACTTCTCCCGGAGTTGGTCGAAGTCGGAGGCGAGCGTGAGGGGGATCTCCCGGTCCGTGCCGGAGGCGATGTCGAAGAGCCTCAGATCCGCGCCCAGCTCGTAGACGATGCGCCCGGCCTGCAGGTCGGGGTGGCGCACGTCCCACCCACTGTGGCGCGTATGTTGCTTTACGTCACCGCCGTTCTCGTCCATGGACCAGAGGTTCATGGTCCCGTCCCGGTCGGTGACGAACCATACACGCCCATTCCACCACATGGGGGAGTGGCTCTCCCCCTCGTAGTCGCCGGTGAGCTCCACGGCTTCGGGTGCTCCATCCACGTACTTCCACACGTCCCGGGCGGTGCCGCCGGTGTAGCGCTTGGTGACGTTGTTGTGGAAGGCGGGACGCACGAACCAGAGCGTCCTGCCCGACGCGTCCCAGCTCCCTTCGGTGGCGGTGTAGAGAGGCACCCGGGTCCGGGTCCCGTCGGCGGTGTTCAGCCGCACGAGTTGGCTTTGGGGAAGCGTGGAGTAGTGGGTGGTCGTGTAGACCAGCTCACCCGAGGGCGTCCAGGTCGTGGCGACCGCGGCTTCGGCCTCGTATGTCCACCGCGTCGGCATGCCTCCCGTCATGGGCATGGTGTAGAGCGAGGCAGGCCCCTCGTAGCGGGCCGTGAAGGCCAGCGTGCGCCCGTCGGGAGAGATGGCCGGGTCCGTCTCCTCGGCGGGGTGCGTCGTCAGGCGCTGAGCCATCCCCCCGGTCACCGATGCCCGCCAGAGGTCCCCCTCGGCGGCGAAGACCACCACGTCGCCGTGGAGATCGGGGAAGCGGTAGAAGCCCAGCGTGCCGCCGCCAGCGGCGGGAGCCGAGGGCGTCTGGGCGTGCAGCCCGGTGGCGGCGTGGGCGAGGGGGAGCAGAACGAGCGCGGAGACCGCGGCCAGGGCACGGAGCTTCATGGGATCCTCCGACGGTGGGGAACTCGGGAGATCGTACGCGCGATCCCGAAGGGGGACAATGGAGGGGACCTTCCCGAGGACGCACGACGCGCACGACGTTCGGGTTCCGCCCGGACAGCATGTTCTTGGTGAAGATGTCCTACTGGCTCGAGCCCTGGCTCCCCGGGCGAGGACCACCCACGCGGGAGAGCGACCCATGGTTACGTCGAAGGGCACGACCCTCACCCTCACCCTCACCCTCACCCTCGTGCTGGCGCTGGCGTTGGCTGCCTGCGGCCCGAAGGTGGATCCCGCCGCCGGGGAGGCGGCTTGGGCGGAGTTGAGTTCGTTCAACCCGCTGGCGGATCAGGACTGGCGCGGGGAGCGCTTCGACGTCGCCGCCCGCTTCCGGGCCGAGATGGCGGAGAGCCCATCCACATGCGAGGGCGACTACGACGGGTTCCAGATGGCGGGGACGATCGCCGTGGGTTGGGGGCGGTCGACTTGCACCCAGGAGGGCGCGGACTTCGTGCTCGACCACCGCCACCCGCTCCGGAGTCCCGAAGCCGAAGTGCGCCTACGGGTCCCCGCCATGGTGCGGGTCTGCGAGAGGGCGGCCAACGGACAGTGCCGCAACTGGCGCACCGAGCCGGGGTTCCGCACGGAGCGCAGGGAGGTGCCCCTGAAGCTCAGTCGGCTCGAGGGAAGTCCTCAGCCCCGCTTCCCCGGTGCACGGGAGGGAACCTCGTGGCGGACGCACAGCGCGCCGTTCGGGGGCCGGAGGCCATCGGAACCATATTGACCAACTTGGTCAAATCAGGTATCCTCCATTATGACCTCCAAGCACCTCGTCGTGCGCGAGACCGTCGGTCTCTACGCTGCCAAGACCTCGCTTTCTGCACTGGTGGAGCGCGCGGCGCGGGGGGAGGAGATCGTCATCGCCAAGTCGGGCAAGCCCAAGGCGCGGCTGGTGCCCCTGGACGACGTCCGGCCGCTCCGTCGCCCCGGGCGGGGGCGTGGGGCATGGAGGGTCCGCGAAGACTTCGACGCACCGCTCCCCGACGAGGTCCGGGAGACGTTCGAGGGCGGGGGTTCGTGAGGCTCCTTCTCGACACGCACGTCCTCATCTGGTGGGATGCGGGCGCGCGGCTTTCGCGCAAGGCCGCGAGTGCGATCCGCGAGGCGGAGCAGGTGTACGTGAGCGCCGCGAGTGCTTGGGAGGTCGCCATCAAGGCGTCGCTGGGGAGGCTCGAGACGACGCGCAGGTTCGCGGATGCGGTGGCGGAGTCGGGCTTCGAAGAGCTCCCGATCCGGATCGTCCACGCGGAGGCGCTCGAGGGGCTCCCGTGGCACCACCGTGACCCCTTCGACCGGCTCCTTGTCGTACAGGCGAAGGCCGAGGGGCTGACCCTCGTCACCAGGGATCGGTTGTTTGGGAGGTATGGGGTCAGGACGTTGAAGGCATAAGACCTCCCCATGTCCGGAGACGCACCCGAGTTCGGTCGCTCCCGCTTGCCCGCCCGCTTTGCGCCCGGTAGCGTGGCCACACCACCTCATCCTCCGGAGCGTCCCATGCGCCGTGCCCTCCGCCTCGCCGTCCTCCCGCTCCTCGTCACCGCATGCACCGAGTCGCCGCCCCCGCAGGAGGAGGTGCCGGCGCCCCAGCCGGAGGCCAGGTCGCTTCTCGGTGAGGAGCTCTTCGCCAAGGAGGACACGGTGGGCGAGATCGCCGCCGCCGACGGGGCGCTTGCCGCTGCGCCCGACGACATCGAGCTCCTCATCGCTGCGGGGCGTGCCCGGCGCAACTCGTGGCACTACCGCGACGAGATGGCTCTCTACACCAGGGTCATCGGCATGGCGCCTGACGACTGGCGCCCCTGGCGCTTCCGGGGCCATCGCTACATCTCGGTGCGGGAGTTCGACAACGCCATCCGCGACCTGGAGAAGGCCAGGGAGCTGGCGCCCTTCAACTGGGACGTGTCGTACCACCTGGGGCTCGCCTACTTCGCGTCCGGGCGCTTCGGCGACGCCGCCGACGAGTACATGCGCTGCATCGGCTTGGCCAACGACGCCGGCGCCAAGGCCGCCGACTCGGAGACGTTCCGGAGCTGCTCCCGCAACGGGAACGATCCGGGCTCGCAGGTCGCCATGACCGAGTGGGCCGCGCGCGCCCTCATCCGGTCCGGCCGGGCGGCGGAGGCCGAGGCGCTGGCCAAGGCCATCCCCGAAGGGCTCGACGTCGGGGAGAACCTCTCCTACTACGAGGACCTCCGCTTCGCCAAGGGCGTGCGCACGGCGGAGGAGATCCTGGCGAACGTCTCCGACTCCACCTACCGCCTGGAGACGGTGGGGTACGGGATCGCCACCCGGTACCTGGCCGCAGGCGACACCGCCGCCGCCATGGAGATCTTCCGGGAGATCGCGGTCGATCCTTGGTGGCCAGGGTTCGGGCGCATCGCCGCCGAGGCGGAGCTGGCGCGGGCGGCCGCGCCGCCGCCGGCCTCCTGAGGGGGACCGAGAACATCAACCGGCGCGCGTCCGTGTGGCGCGCGGCGGCGGCCGTGGGGGCCGCCCCGGACCGCGGTGCTGATGGCCGACCTGGAGGAGCGCTACAGCGGCTGCATCGTGTTCTTCCGCTGAGCGTCACCCGCCGACGGGCTGCGCCGAGGCCGAATCCCCGGCGCTGAACACAGCCCAGGGACCGCTGGGGATGTCGCCCACCAGCCCCTTTGCCCAGTCGTACTCGGGATGCGCCGCGTGCCACGCGGCCGCGTTGAAGGGCGGCGCGCACGGGCGGCCCACCGCGGCCCACATCTGCATCCTCTCGATCATGGCGGCGTCGGCAACCTTGTTGTTCACCACGCCGGCGGGGTAGAACGGCCCCTGCATCCACTCGGGCACGCCGCGCGGCGAGTCCTCCACCGTGCCGCACAGGCTGCGCTCCGTGGGGCCGTCGCGTTGCTCGATGACGTCGTACTTGTCGGCCTCGAAGAGCTTGCCGGCCTCGACGTCGATCCTGCCCTTGTACTCGGCGATGAGCTGCTCCCAGCGCGTGCGGCGCGCGTTCGGGGAGCTCCCGGCATTGGAGTAGTCGAAGTTGGTCTCGGTCGCGGCGAACTCGGGGTGGACCGGGAAGTTCGAGCCGACGAAGTAGCCGTTCGTGGTCCGGTCCACGGTGAAGCTCTTCAGGCCGAGCTCGAGGAGGGCGATCTCCCCGGTTTTGTTGTCGCCGATGAGCCAGTCGTTCGCGTAGCCGCCGTTGTTTCTCTCGGTCATGATGCGCACGAAGTCGTCCACGGACTCGGCGTACTGCATGGCCTTGCGGGCGCGGTAGAACTCGGGCGTGCCGTTGGAGTCCCACCCGGAGAAGCCCGTGATCGTCGTCTCGGTGATCACGATGCCGGCGTCGTTCATGCCGAAGTCGTCGTCGCTCGCGATGACGCCGGGGAGCCCGTCCATCAGGATGCGGTGGCCGCTCGCGGGCGCGATGTCGAACACGATGTTCCAGCGAGCGCCGGTGACGTAGTTCACCCATGCGTTGTGCCCGACCACGATGCGGCCGTCCGTGGTCCAGTCGCCGGTGGCGATGAACGCGCTGCAGTTGCCGGGGGCGGTGGTCGAGGCGGGCTTGCCCTCCTGCTGGTCGAGCCACGGCACGTAGTAGCCGGGGAGCTCCTCGATGGCGTTCAGCGCGACGACGTCCCACCGGTCGGTTACCACGTTCTTGGCGGCGAGCCCCGCCACGATGCCGTCCAGCTCGGCGCGGTACTCGTCGTCGATCCCCGGCCAGAGGATCTTCTCGGCGGCGTCCCGATAGAACGCCCAGTCCCGCTTGGTCTCATGTAGCAGGAAGGGCTTGGTCACCCGCAGGTGCTCCGCGATCTCCGGCGCGAGCAGGTAGCCGTGCTGGAAGCCCACCTGCTCGGGCGTGCCCTCCAGGTGCACGTAGATCCAGCCGTCCCGCTCGAAGCGCAGGCTTGCGGCGAGACGCGGATCGGTGGTGGGCGCCCTGGTGCACGACGCTACGCAGAGGACCAGCACGGCGGCGAGAGAGAGCGTGGCGGTGGAACGCATACGAGGCACTCCCGGCTGGATGGCGGAACTCGCGTCGGCGAGCGGCCGGAGTGAGGGGGCGGGGCGGCGAGCTCGTGCCGAGCGAGGTCGAATCTACTGCGCCCCCCCGGCGCAGCAATGTGATGGCTCGACGCCGGCGGTGCGCCGGGGCGGCGGGGTCACCGGACGAAGCGGGAGATCGCCCCTCTCGCTTCCCGGGCCACGGCTGCTCGCCCCGGACCGCGGTGCTCATGGCGGACCCGGAGGAGCGCTCCAGCGGCATCGTCTTCTTCCGATTGTCTTCTTCCGATGGTGGCGCCCCGGCCCCCGGGACCGTAGCCTCACCGGAGCAACCCTCAGCGCTTCCGGAGGTCCTATGCGTATGCCACGCCCACCCCGAGCTGTCCCCAGCCCGTTCCTCCCCCTCACCGCCGCTCTTCTCCTGGCTGCCTGCCAGGGTGGCGACCGGATCGCCGTCGAGGTCACCTTTCCCCAGGAGCGGAGCGCCGAGCCGCTGGACGGTCGCCTGATCCTGATTCTCTCCCTGACCGAGGCAGGCGAGCCCCGCTTCCAGGTCACCGACGGGGTAGGCGCCCAGCCGGTCTTCGGCCTCGACGTGGAGGGATGGGCTCCGGGGGCGAAGGCCACCTTCACCGACACCGTGTTCGGCTACCCGGTGAAGCGCTTGGGCGACCTCCCGCCCGGGACGTACCGGGCGCAAGCGATCCTGAACCGGTACCAGACCTTCACCCGCGCCGACGGCCACGTGGTGAAGCTCCCGCCCGATATGGGCGAGGGACAGCAGTGGGCCCGGAAGCCGGGG
>Ga0315541_1000661_pt1 | contig 35843 bp, 24 predicted proteins | sample SalMarSW160190MG_FD_203095 | JGI IMG/M metagenome (GOLD analysis project Ga0315541, IMG submission 203095) | Salt marsh sediment microbial communities from the Plum Island Ecosystem LTER, Massachusetts, United States - Salt Marsh Sediment SW1601-190 ...
TGGGCCCGGACGGCGATGCGGAGGCCGTCGGGTCCCGACACCCTGATCCGCTGGGGCCCCACCGTGTCGCCTAGCCTCCAGCCGGCCTGAGCGCGACCCGTGGGTCCGGTGACGGCCTGGGGCGCGACGAGCGCGCCTCCGCCGCTGGCGACGGCCCAGGTGACGGGAACACCGGGCGCCGGCGCTCCCCCGGGGGCGGTGGCCTGAACCACCACCGGCGCCGGCAGCAGTGATCCGACCGTGTCCGACTGGTGGTCGCCGCCGACGATCCCGAGCACGGGAATGGTGGAGCGCGGCACCACGCGCACCGTGACCCGGCCCTGGCTCCCGCCGGCGTGGGTGGCCACCACCGTGTCGACGCCGGGGGCAAGGGCGGTGAGGGCGCCCGAGGAGTCCAGCGAGACGGCGCCGGTGCCGGGAGGGTGCGCCAGCGTCCAGGTCACCGTCTCTCCCTGGAGCGCGCTCCCCACCGCGTCGAGCACCAGCGCGGAGAGGACCATGCTGCTCCCTTCCTCCAGCTCCACCGAGTCCAGGGCCACGGACACGGACAGTCCGAGGACAGCCCCGGGGCTGGCCTGGAGCAGGGCCGACTCGAGGGCGCGGACCACGTCGTCGTCCAGGCCCCATGCGACCCGCTCGTCGAGGGCGTTCTCGATCTCCGCAGCGGCCCCCAGGTCCCCCAGCGCCATGGCCGCCCGCTCCTGGACGCGCCGCAGCTCATTCTGCGTGAAGTAGCGGATCGCCGCGTCGGTGCCCGGGTCCTCCGGCAGGAGGGCGAGCTCCGCCTCGGCGGAGCCCGCCAGGCTGGCGAGGAGCGCCCGGCCCCCGGCGCTTCCGGTGTCAAGAGCCTGGACCAGAATGGCCGCGGCCTCCGGGCTCAGCCCGACCAGGGCCTGCCGCTCGCCCTGATCGCACTCCTCGCAGGAGAGCCAACGGCGGATCGCGTCCATCTCGGCGGGGGTGACGCCAGGCTGGGTCCGATCGCACGCCGTCAGGACTGCCAGACAGGCCAGGGCCGCACCAGCGCCCGAGCGGCCGATCATGGGCCTCCTCCCCGGGGATAATCGGTGGCGAGGGCCGGGCACTCTCCCTCCCCGTGCTCGGGCTGGCACTCCCTCTTCAGGGAATCCGGCGGCCATGCGTCGGCTCCGGTGGACATCTTGTGCCAGACCCAGGAGCCCGTGTCCAGGTTCATCCGGTAGATCTGGCCCAGGGAGAAGCGCTCCCGGGTGCGCCCGGTGCAGACGTCGGGGGCGCTCCACATGAGGTTGGCGGGCGTGAAGCCCGGCTTGCCCTCGGTGTGCCCTTCGTTGCACAGCTCGTAGGCCATGCCGAACATGTGGCCGAGCTCGTGCGCCAGCGTCGTGGGGTTGAAGTGGGCTGCAGACATGACGATGACGGGCCCACGGCGAGGGGTGCGATCACACATGTAGCCGGGGAACTCCCCGGGGATGCTGGGGACGAACACGACCCATGCTTCATGGGCTTGGAGGGTCTCACCGTCCGGCGCCTCCTCGGTTGTGACCTGGACGCCGAGCTTCTCCTGCAGCGTCTCGTCGTCGCACGAGTCGAACTCCCCCGTCAGCGGCGGAAGTGACGGGTGGGGCTGCTCCTCCCAGTCCAGGCTGATCCCGGTGCGGTTCTCCCGAAAATGGCGGTCCGCAAGGGCACGGGCCTTGGCGACTGCCGCCCGGAACCCTACCTCGTCCTCGGGAGCGGCTAGGTTCGAGCGGACGTACACGAGCACGGACCGTTCGGGACGCGCCGCAGGGGTGAAGTCCGGGGTGAAGCATGCCAGCCGCAACCCCGCGCCGGCGGCGAAGACCAGCGCTTGAGGCCTGCCCGCCTCCACGACCACGTCGTCCAGCCAGGCCGTGCCCGCCATGGCCAGGCCCCGGGAGCCGGAGTACACGGTGGCGGAGGACCCCCGCCAGTCCAGGAGGACGGCCTCCGGCGGCGATCCGGCAGCGTGCGGGATCTGGAGCGCGATCCCGCTCCCCGTCGCCGAGGGGCCGATGCTCAACCGACCGGGCGCCACAGGGCCCTTGCCGTTCACCGTGGCCAGGATCCCGGAGACCGTCTGCGGACCGGCGTCGGCGGGGATGTCGACCATGGCGGAGCCCCCATCCGACGTGAGGTAGGGCACGAAGGCCCACGTCACCAGGATCGGCTCCGTGGCCGGGCGCTTCGCGCGGATGGGGAGCCCGTTGGCCCCCACGGGGACGGCGGCGATGCGGAAGGAGTTGCCGGGCTCGGTGAACACCTCCGCAGGGTCCAGCTCGACTCGGTCCACCCTGTCCAGGGTCAAGTTCTCGCAGAGCAGGCAGACTTCACCGGGCTCGCAGACGACGGTGCCCTGCTGTGCGTGACACCGCGCCAGCAGGACTGCCGCCAGCACCCCCAAGAGGACCAGCCAGTTGCGCATAGCCTCCCTCCCCCTGTCGGGATGAACCGAACATCCGCGAGATCCCGGGCCGGCGCAAGAAAAATCGCGTCCCCCGGAACGCCCCCCCGATCCCCGTGTACCGATCCTCGGGCACCCCTGGCGCCCACGCGGTGATCCTCCCACGCCCACGCGATGACCCTCCGAGGCCTCGTCCCCCTGGTGCTCTTTCTGACGGCCGCCCCGTGGGGTGGGCCGGCGGAGGGGCCGGTGCGCCCCCTTCCGTTCTTCTACGACCTCTACACGTTCCGCGGGGACGCCGGCGCCACCACGGTGGTGGCGGCGTTCGCCATCCCGGCGGGGAGGCTGGAGCGGAAGTGGGAGGACGGGGCGGCGCGCTACCGCTTCGACGTGACGCTGGTGCTGGCCGACACCGCGCTCAAGTCGGTGCGGCGCACCGACGACTCGGTGGCGGTGGCCGTGCCCCGTTCCCTCTCCGGCGACCACATCATCCACACCCACATCGAGGTGCAGGCGCCTCCGTCCAGGTCCACGCTCCAGCGGGTCATCATGACCGACGCCAGCACCCCGGGGATCGGCCAGCTCTACGGATCCATCTTCCCCATCCCCGACTACACGGGCACGGAGCTCCAGCTCAGCGACGTCGCGCTGGGCGACCCGGGCGCCCGGGAGGGGTGGAGGCGCGGGGACGTCACCCTGGCCCTGCTCCCCACGAGCCAGTTCCCCGAGGGCTCCTTCGACGTCTACTACGAGGTGTACAACCTCCCGGCGGGGCACCGGTACCTCACCGAGCTGGCCGTGGCGCCCGTGGACTCCTCCGGCGCTCCCCGGGAGGGAGCCGGCGGCGTCGTGCGGGCGCGCTTCGACGGCAAGGCGGCGTCGGCGCCCGACGGTACCCTGGGAGAGCTCCGCCGCGTCGACACGTCCCTCTCCAAGGGGCTCTACCGCATGACGGTGACCGTCACCGACCAGGAGACGGGGGAGGTGGCCACGCGCTTCCGGCAGTTCCAGGTCCGCGGAGGCTCCAGGCGCGCGACCATGGTTCCCGCGCTCCCGCGGGGACCGCGCTTCGCCCGGCCGGGATGAGCTACTTGCTGTAGTTCGCGATGGGCAGGACGCTGAACGACTTCTTGTTGCGGGCGATGTTGAGGACGCCGAGCTGAAGGCCGTGCAGCTCCTCGGCGATGTTCACGATGCCGATGGTGAGCCCGCGCTGTGTGCCGCGGATGCGGTTTACGGCGCTCACGGACATGCCGCGCAGGGACCCGCCCTCCTCGATCTTGAAGTAGGCCGGCGCCAGGACGAAGCCGTGCATGTCTTCGGCGCCGGCGGCGATGCCGGACAGGACCACGCCGGTGATCTTCGGGGCGCCGACGCCGACGCCGCCGATGCCCAGACCGCGCAGCTCGCGTCCCGCGCCGACCCCGATCCCGCCGAAAGCGATCCCCACCAGGTCGCCACCCGCGCCCACGCCCACGCCTCCGAGCATGAGGCCGCGCACATCGCCGCCGGCGCCTACACCGATGCCGCCGATGGCGATCCCCGTCACGTTGCCGCCGGCGCCACCGCCCACGCCGCCCAGAACGAGCCCCTCGACGTTGCCGCCCGCGCCGGCGCCCACACCCCCGATCACGATCCCCTTCACGTTCCCGCCGGCACCCACGCCCACGCCCCCGACCAGGAGGCCTTCCGCGTCACCTCCCGTGCCGGCGCCCACGCCGCCGATGGCGATCCCCCGGAGGGTGCCCCCGGCGCCGATGCCGATGGGGGCCAGGCCGATCCCGGAGAAGTCACGGTTCGCGCCAACCCCGAGCGCCAGCGCCAGCCCATGGATCTCCCCGGCTCCGGTGAGGGGGAGGCCCAGGGCGAGCCCCTTCACCACACCTTCGGCGTCCTCGTAGGGCGTCCAGATCGTCGCGTTGATCCCGCGGACCAGCTCCAGGTCCCGGTCACGGAAGTTCAAGCGGAGCCCGTCGAGGCGTCGCACGTCGCCGATGCCGAGGCCGAAGTCGCCTGCGGCGATCTTGATGCCGTGGTCCTGGGCAAGGGCGCCTGCGGGGAGGAGAAGGGAAGCGACGACGACAGATAGAAGGCGGTGGACGCGCATGGGATCTCCTGCGGGGCGAAGCGTGGATCCGAGGGTCCCTACGCGGGAGCCGGAAAGGCTGTTTCGGGGGCGTTACGGAGGCGCCGGGCGGCGGAGCCTGGAGGGTACGGGCCCGAGGAAGCGGAGGGAGCAACGCCCGCCTCGGAGGGTAAGGAGAAAAGGGGTATGGTCCCGGTCCGCCGAGCGGCGGTCGGCCGCGCCCCCGGGGGAGCCGCCATGATCCCGACGGAAGCCGTGTCCGGACACCCCACGCGACACTGGACCCTGCTCCAGGACGGGCGCGTCCAGTGCGACATCTGCCCGCGCCGTTGTAAGCTCCGGGAGGGGCAGCGGGGGCTCTGCTTCGTGAGGGGAGCGGCGGGCGGCCAGGTGGTGCTCACCACGTATGGCCGTTCGAGCGGTTACTGCGTGGACCCCATCGAGAAGAAGCCGCTGGCCCACTTCCTCCCCGGCACGCCGGTGCTCTCCTTCGGCACCGCCGGGTGTAACCTGACGTGCAAGTTCTGCCAGAACTGGGACATCTCCAAGTCCCGGGAGATGGACACGCTGGCCGACGCGGCGGACCCTTCCACCATCGCCGCGGCCGCGCGGCGCCTGGGGTGCCGGAGCGTGGCGTACACGTACAACGATCCCACCGTCTTCCACGAGTACGCCATCGACGTGGCACTGGCGTGCCGTGAGGTGGGGGTGCGTTCGGTAGCGGTGAGCGCAGGCTACGTGCTCCCAGAGCCCAGGCGCGAGTTCTACGCGGTCATGGACGCGGTGAACGTGGATTTGAAGGGGTTCACCGAGCGCTTCTACCAGGAGCTTTGCTCCGCCCATCTGGAGCCGGTGCTGGACACGCTCCGCTGGCTGGTGCGGGAGTCGGGAGTGTGGACGGAGATCACCACGCTGCTCATCCCCGGGGCCAACGACTCCGACGCCGAGCTGGACGCCCTGACCCGGTGGGTGGCGGAGGAGCTGGGCCCCCACGTGCCGCTCCACTTTTCCGCGTTCCATCCCGCCTGGAAGATGCGACATGTACCCCCCACCCCCCTCGCCACGCTCCGACGCGCCCGGGAGCTCGCCCTGGCCAACGGGCTCCGCTACGTGTTCACAGGCAACGTGCACGACCCGGAGGGGCAGAGCACCTGGTGCCATGCGTGTGGGGCGCGGCTGGTGGGGCGGGACGGGTACACGGTCACGGATTGGGGCCTCACCGCGGACGGGCGCTGCAAGGTGTGCGGAGAGAAGTGCGCGGGGGTGTTCGAGGCGGAGCCGGGGAACTGGGGCTCGCGGCGGATGCCGGTGCGCCTGGGAGGCGGTTAGGCTGCGAGCAACTATCTCCCGAGGTCCGCTGCGGCAGATTCCGCGCCAGGCTCCCAGAACGCGAACGCGCCGTATCCCACAACCCGGCCCCGGGAGCCCTCGGTGTCACCGGAGTTGCGCAGATCCACGCACCGCGCGGTGAGCTTCCGCCGTCGCGCCGCCTCCAGGAGGCCCCGAAGCGCCCCCACGCCGCACGCATCGTGGGGACCCAGCGCATCTCCCTCCAGGCGCTCCACGGCGTCGGCGGTGCGCCGGTCGGCTTCCCGGGCCCGGTCGTAGGAGAGGTAGTGGCTCAGATCTGAGCTCACCACCACCAGCGTTTCCGGGTCCCACACCGCGGCCAGGACGTCGGCGATCCCCTCCGCCTCGGCCTCGCCGGTGACCAGGGGGAGGATGGGCACGGGGCCCAGCGCCACGCGCAGGAAGGGAAGCTGGACCTCCAGGCTGTGCTCCTGTGTATGGGCACGCTGGAAGCGCTGGACCAGGGGATGGGCCTCCAGGGCTGCCGCGCCCTCCTCGTCCACGGGGTGCTCACCCAGCGGTGTGTCGAAGGCGACGCTCTCGGGGAGCGCCAGGCCTCGGAACGCCACGTAGTGGCTCGGCCCGAGGATCACCACGCGGCGTACGTTCCCGCGTCTGGGGACGACGAGGCGGTAGGCGCTTCCCGCCACCGGACCGGAGTAGACGTAGCCGGCGTGGGGGGCGACCAGGGCGACGGGCGGGACGGGCGAGCCGTCGCCCCGAGCCCCTTCGGCGAGGAGCCCCTGCACCAGGGCCTCCAACTCCTCGGGGTCGTCCGGATAGAAACGGCCCGCCACCGCAGGCGCGCGTGAACCGGGCCGCGTGCTCATGCGTTGGGTACCCTCCGGAGGGGGCAGGGGTTCGGTGCCTCGAGGCGGCGCCCGCCCGATCCCGCCCCTCGCCGCCCACACCGGGCTCGTGTACCATACGTTGCGGTACCAGGCCGGAGCCGCCCGCCCCCGAAAAGAAAGCCCTGGCCCCATGCAGCACCGGAACCACCCTTACAGTTGGGCTCCGTTCAGGACCTGGTCGAAGCACTACGCACCGCCCAGGTGGGATCTGACGGGAAGCCACGTGCATCCCTGCGCCCTGGCCGAGCTGCCGGGGGCGGTGGAGGCCGTGGACCTGGTCGGGCGCAACGAAGAGGGGTACCGCCCCCTGCTGAGGGGGCTGGCGCGCCGCTTCCAGGTGGACCCGGACCGGGTCACGACGGCCAACGGCGCTACCGGAGCCACGTTCCTGGCGCTGGCGGCGCTCGTCCGCCCCGGCGACAAGGTCCTGGTGGAGTGGCCCAGCTACGATCCCTTGGCGGGGGTCGTCCGCCTCCTGGGGGCCGAGGTGGTGGACTGGACGCGGGAGTGGGACCGGGGCTTCGTCCTGGACCCGGACGAGCTGGCCCGCTCCCTCACCCACGACATCAAGGCCATCGTCCTCACCAACCCCCACGATCCCACGGGGGTGTACACCGGCAGGGCGGAACTCCTGGTGATCGAGATGCTCGCCAACGCGGTGGGCGCCAAGGTCGTGCTGGACGAGGTCTACCTGGACGCGCTCCCGGACGTGGACACGACGCCGGCGGCGGCGTTGAGCGACACCTTTGTGTCGGTGAACAGCTTCACCAAGTCCTACGGGCTCCCCGGCCTCCGGCTGGGGTGGATGCTGGCCGACCCGGTCACCACGGAGCGGGCCAGGCGAGTGCGGGACGTGGTGGAGGGGACGGGGCCCGTTCCGGTGGAGCGCATGGGCGTGGTCGCCGTGGGCCAGATGGACCGCCTCCTGGCTCGGGCCCGCGCCATCCTGGAGCCCAACTTCGCTGCTCTCGCCGCGTTCGTGGAGAGCCGGCCCGAGCTCGCATGGGTCCGCTCCGCCGGGGGCCCCGTGGCGTTCCCCCGCCTCGCCGGCGGCGCCGACACGGACACCTTCGTGCGTGTGGCCCACGAGGAGTTCGAGGTAGGCTTGGTGCCGGGGAGCCTCTTCGGGTACAGCCAGAGCTTCCGCATCTCCGTGGGATGCCCCGCGGAGACCCTCCAGGGCGGACTCGAGGCCCTCGGGAAGGCGCTGGACCGGGGCACCTACTGAGAAGGAGGGGTCGGGCTTCGCCCAGGGGGCGCCGGAAACGTCATCCTTTCCTTCTGGCACAACGAGAACATATGTTTACGGCCGAAGACGGCCCGTAGCGCCCCCACGCTTCCCCGGGATCCGACATGGCGGCATTCATGCCCGCATGGCGCCCGCTCGACGCCACCCACTCGGTGCGACTCCTCTCGGAGCGCCCCCGCGGGGGGCGTGTGGTCGCTCTCTGTGTCTCGCCGGGGCTGGCCGGCCGTCCCGAGGGAGCCCGGCTGGCCGTGGGGATGGCGAGGCGCTGGACCGAGGGGGGGTTGAGCGTCGTCCTCGCGGACGGGGACCCGGCGCGCCCCATCCTCCACCTCACGGTGGGGCTGGCCAACGTAGGGGGTCTCGCCGAGATCCTCCTCGGGGGGGACGACTGGGAACTGCTCACGCTCCCTACGTCGGTGCCGGGGCTCAGGCTGATCCCGGCGGGAGGAAGCGCGCCACCCACCAGCTCCCAGGCAGCGCGGGACCGTCTCGCCGATCTCTGCCTCCAGGTGCCCGCGGACGGATCCGCTCTCGTCGTGTACGTTCCGTTGGGGACGATGCTGGCGGAATGGATGGTGGGGTTGTGCACCGACATCGTGGTGCTCTCCGGCGAGGGTGAGTCCGTGTCCTCGCTCTTCGACGAGGACGAGGACCGGATCCGGGCGAACGTGGGCCCCGCCCACCTCCAGCACCGTCCTCTCGAGCCGGCGCAGCAGGCCAGGGCGCCCGAGCCCGCCGCGAGGCATCGGGCCCCTTCGCCGGCCGCCGGGGAGCCCCCTCCCGCGGCCGAGCGCGCAGCGCGGGATCGCGCCCCCGAGCCACGGCAGGGCCCGACCTCCACGTCCCGCATCGAGGACCGCTGGGCCGAGGCCGCGGCTCTCCTGCGTGCGCGCAGGGAGGGGCTGGCGGTACCGGGACATCCTGCTGCCGAGCCCGATCCCGCAGCGCAGGCGCCGCCGGCCCCCGCCCCCAAGACGCCGATCCCCGCCCCCAAGCCGGCAACCCCGGCCCCCAAGCGTGCCGCCGAGGGTGCGGCCAAGCCAGCCACCAAGGACCAGCTCCCACCGGCCCGAGGCAAGAAGCTCGTGTTCCGCCCCGCCGAGCCCAAGCAGCCCGAGCCGGCGCCGGCCGAGGACGCACCGCTGCCTCTGTGGACGCCGGAGCCCCGCAAGGCGCCGCCTCCGCCGGCCCCACCCGCGCCGCGGCCTCTCCTCGCCGATCCGCCGCCGCGGGTACAGGAGCCGAAGGCTCCCGTCGTGCTTCCGCGGCCGCCCCGGAAGGAGGAGCCGCAGGACCCCCTGGCCACCCCGCCGATCATGATGGCGGAATGGGACCGGTTCGGGGACGAGGAGGAGGGCGCGTACCGCTCGGCGCGGAGGAAGAAGGTCGCCGTGAGGATCCTGGCCGGCGTGGTGGGCGTGGCCGTCGTGGCCGGGGCGGCCTGGGTGTGGACCTCGACCCGGAGCCTGCCCCTCTACGAAGCGCGGAGCACCACCCTCCCAAGGGCTTCCCTCCCTGCGGCAGGCTCGTCCGCCTCTGGAGTGGCCGTGGCGTCGGAGGCGGCTGCGGCTACGCCGGACGCGGCCCTCGCTGGAGGTGGGGCCGGGGCGCCGGGCGCTCCGGCACGTGCGGCGGTGCCCGAGACCCGTGCCCCTCATCAGCGGTACTCCTGGTCCATGGCCGCCATGAGCACCATGGACGCGGCGCGCTCGCTGGTCGAAGGACTCCGGCGGCGGGCGCCGGACCAGGCCTTCGTCATCGCCCCCATCGTATCCGACGGCCGGACCCTCTACCGGGTGCTGGGCGGGCTGGCGGCGGACCGGGAGGAGCTCGCTCGGATCCGCGAGCCGCTCGGCCAGGCGACGGGGCAGCCGGCAGGGACATGGCTGGTCCGCGAGGCGCCCCTGGCGTTCGCCCTCCAGGACTTCGACGATGCGGCAAGCGCATCGGCATGGGTCGCCGAGCTGGCCCGGTCGGGCGTGCCCGCCTATGTCCTCGTGGTGGAGCGGGACGACGGGTCCCTGGTTCACCGCGTGTACGCTGGAGCGTACGCGAGCGAGGCCGAGGCGGCCACGATGCGTGCCCTCATCGACAGCGCGGGGATCCGCGGCGTCGCCCTGGTGGAGCGGAAGGGGCAAGCCGGGAGCTGATCAGCGCGCGCGCAGGAGCTCGGCGAGGGCGCGATCCAGCGCGGCCGCGAAGGCCTGCTTCTCCTTCTGGCCGTAGGCGGCCGGGCCTCCCGTCTCCACGCCCGCGGAGCGCAGCTGGTCCATGAAGTCCCGCACCGAGAGCCGTTCCCCGACGTTCTCGGGTGTGTACTCGGCGCCTCGGGGATCGATGACCCTGACGCCCTTCTCCACCAGGCGCGCCGCCAGCGGGATGTCGGCGGTGACGGCCAGGTCCCCGGGCCGTGCCTGTTCCGCGATGTAGTCGTCCGCCACATCGGGTCCGCCCTGCACCCTCGTCGCGGTGACGAACCGGTTGCTCGCAGGCGTCTCGAGCCTCTGGTTCGCCACCAGGACCGTGGCGAGTTCGAGACGCAGGGCGGCTCGAGCCACGATGTCCTTCACGTCCCGGGGCGCCGCGTCGGCGTCCACCCAGATCCTCACCGGGGGTCAGGCCTCCAGCGTCGGCTTCTTCGCCAGCGCCCACGCCACGGCGGCGCGGATCTCGTCCCAGCCGGTGATCCCGTACCAGAACACCGTCCACTCCGGCTCCTTGCGGGCGCCCTCGGCGTTGGCGAAGTAGAACTCGTTGATGGCGTTCCCCCTCCGCGAGCGCCAGAAGAGCCGCGGGTTGTCCTCGCGCATGACGTCCCACATGGCTCGTCCCAGTCCTTCGCCCTGTGCCTCCTCCACCACGGTGAACTTGTCCATGTAGGTGAGGTCGCCATGCCTCAGCAGGACGATGGCCGCCCGGTAGTGCTCGCTCAGGTAGACCATGAGCGGCTCGGTGGTCTCGAAGTAGTCGCCGGCCAGCCGGCGCCCGAAGCTGGATTCGATGAGGGTCCGCAGCCGGTCCAGGTCCACGCCGTCCCAGGATGGGAAGGACCAGATCTGCTCCCCGCGGCGCACCAGCGTCCCGGAGCCGCGGTGGGTGAAGAGTTCCTTGGCCATCTCGCCGGGCGTGGTGATGGACAAGGAGCTCGACGGCGGGAGGTCCATGAGCAGGTCGTGGATCTGCTCCAGCTTGACGCGCATCCCGGAGTGGAGCCAGGGCTGCTTCATGAGGTGCTCGTACTGGGTGCTCAGGCTGATGGACTCGATGAGCTTGCCGCGCTCGTCGAGGATGCCCCCGGTGCCGGTCAGGAAGATGATCTTGTAGGGCTGCATCTTCTTCACCAGCTCGTTGGCGGCCCAGTCGGCGTTCACGTTGAGGATCTGCCCGCCTGCGGTCTCGCCCAGGGAGGCGATGACGGGGATGGAGTCGGCCCCGATGGCCGCTTCGATGGCCTCGACGTCCACACGCACCACGTTCCCCACCAGGCCGTACCTGTCCTGGTCCAGGAGCTGGGCCTCGAACGTGCCCGACAGGATCGACGTGGCGCGCACGCCCGCGCCCTGAAGGGCCTCGACGAGCTTGAGGTTCTCCCTCTGGGTCACGCGGCGCACAACGGCCAGGACCTCCGGGGAGGTGTAGCGCAGGCCGTCCACGACCTTCTTCTCCAGCCCTGCCGCCTTCATGTCGTCGTCGAGCTGGGGGCCGGCGCCGTGGATGACGATGGGGGTGAGGCCCACCTGCTGCAGGAATGCGAGCGACGACACCAGGGCGTCCAGCTCGTCCCTGAGGATGGCGCCGCCGACCTTCACCACGGCGAAGCGGTCGGCGTCGAGCTGGGAGAAACGCTTGAGGTAGAGTTGGATCTCCCGCGTGCTGGCCATGGAGGACAGCAGGCGGACGATGGTGGGTCGGACGTTCTTCATCTCGGCAGCTCCGGCCTCCTGAGGTGCCAGCGGGTGACCTCGGGGACGCCGCCGTCCCGGCTGCCGGACGACATGAGCTCCCCGCAAGGTCGGATGAGGGAGGAACGTAGTGTAGCTCCGGCGGGGCGCGGGGTGACAGGGTGGTACCTTCAGCCCAGGGGGGAAGGGGCTCCCCCCACAAGAGGGTGGGCCGGGATCCGATAGACAGGATCGGGTAGCCCCCTGTAGCATGGAGGATGCCGGACGCCGGAAGGCGGGCCGGCACGACCCTCAGGAGGGAGCACCACCATGCGCACGTGGCACCGGCAGCCCTCTGCGACGTTGATCGTCCTGACCTTTCTGGCGGGATGCGCCCAGGAGGCGCCTCCTCCTCCCCCGGACGCCACGCCTCCGGAGGGGATCCCGGCGGGGCTCTTCGCACCCATCCCGGAGGAGCTGCCGGAGCTTCCGGGGAACCCGATCACCCCGGAGAAGATCGAGCTGGGGAGGCTCCTCTACTTCGACCCGCGCCTCTCCTCCAGCTGGCTCATCTCGTGCAACACATGCCACAACGTGGGTCTCGCCGGCGTGGACCTGATGGAGACGTCGGTGGGGCACGGCTGGCAGAAAGGCCCACGCAACGCCCCCACGGTGCTCAACGCGGTGTACAACATCGCCCAGTTCTGGGACGGCCGCGCCGAGGACCTCAAGGAGCAGGCGAAGGGGCCGATCCAGGCCTCGGTGGAGATGAACAACCTGCCCGACCGGGTGGTGGCCACCCTGAAGAGCATCCCCGAGTACGTGGCGTTCTTCTCCACCGCGTTCCCCGGCGAGGCCGACCCGGTGACCTTCGACAACATGGCCGCGGCCATCGAGGCCTTCGAGGCCACCCTGCGCACGCCGGGCTCCCCCTTCGACCGGTACCTGGGCGGAGACGTGTCGGCCCTGGCGGCGCAGGAGGTGGAAGGTGTGCGGGCCTTCATCCAGAAGGGGTGCGCCGCGTGCCACAGCGGGATCAACGTGGGCGGCCAGGGCTACTTCCCCTTCGGCATGGTCGAGCGCCCCGGCGCCGACATCCTCCCCCCGGAGGACAAGGGGCGCTTCCAGGTGACCAACACCGACTCCGACCAGTACGTGTTCCGGTCGCCGTCGCTGAGGAACGTGGCGCTCACTCCTCCCTATTTCCACTCGGGGAAGGTGTGGAACCTCGGGGACGCGGTCGCCCTGATGAGCAATGCCCAACTAGGGATCGAGCTGAGCGACGCGGACGTGGACGCCATCATGGCGTTCCTGCTCACCCTCACGGGAGAGCAGCCCGTCGTCGAGCACCCGATCCTGCCGCCGCACACTGCCGACACGCCCCTGCCGGACCTGACGATCCCCGTGGCTCGCTGAGCCTGGGCCCGGCGGCGCCGGAGTCCTCCGGCGCCGCCGGGGCCGCCTTGCACCGGGGGCAGGGCCGGCCTACCCTGCGGCGTCGCCCTCAACACGGGCGAGCCGCCGAGGCCTGCCGGCGCCGCCACGCCGGACGGCCGCCTCGACGGGCTCCGGCTCCCGACAGGGGAATCCCATGCGCACGCTCCACACGGTCCTGGTCTCGGCGGTCCTCGCCGCATCCTGCACGCTCTCGGAACGCGGGCCCACCGGCGAAGGAGCCGATTCGGGGCTGGCGGCGACCCACACGAAGCAGGAGGTGATGATCCCCATGCGGGACGGGGTGGAGCTTTTCACCTCCATCCTCGTCCCCAAGGACGATTCCGAGCCCCACCCCATCCTCCTGCGGCGCACTCCCTACTCGTGCCGGCCATACGGCGCGGATGCCTTCCCCGAGCAGCTGTCCCTGCAGATGGCGCGTCATCTGCGGGAGGGGTACATCATGGTGTGCCAGGACGTGCGCGGCCGCTATAGGTCGGAGGGCGAGTACGCCAACGTGCGGCCGTACATTCCGGCAAAGGAGGGGCCCGAGGACGTGGACGAGACCACCGACACCTGGGACACCGTGGACTGGCTGGTGAAGAACCTGGACGAGGACAACGGGAAGGTGGGGATCAGCGGAATCTCGTACCCCGGCTTCTACACGTGGATGGGGACCATCGACGCCCATCCGGCGGTGGCGGCCACCTCACCCCAGGCACCGGTGTCGAAATGGATGGCGGGAGACGACTTCTTCCACAACGGGGCTTTCCTCCTCCCCCATGCGTTCAACTTCTACTCGTCCTTCGGCTGGCCGCGCCCGGCGCCCAAGAGCGAGCCGGACCAGCGCTTGGACAAGGGCACGCCCGACGAGTACCGCTTCTTCCTGGAGATGGGACCGCTCGCCAACGCCAACGAGAAGTACCTGCACAACCAGGTGGCGTTCTGGGACACGCTTACGGCGAACGGGCAGTGGAACGATTTCTGGGCTGCCCGGAACGTGCTCCAGCACCTCGAGGAGCTGCGCCCGGCCACGCTGGTGGTGGGTGGGTGGTTCGACACCGAGAACCTCTTCGGAGCGCTGAACAGCTACGCCGCGAAGGAGACCCAATCGCCCGGCGTGCACAACACGCTGGTGATGGGGCCCTGGTATCACGGCGGGTGGAACTCGTCCCGGGGCGACTCGCTCGGGGCCATCGGCTGGGGGTCCGCCACCTCGGTCTTCTACACCGACAGCATCGAGGGCCCGTTCTTCGACCATTGGCTCAAGGGCGCGCCGGATCCCGGGCTCCCGGAGGCGTACGTGTTCGACACCGGGGCCAGGACCTGGAACCGCTTCGACGCCTGGCCTCCGGAGGGGACGGTGGACGCGACCCTCTATCTCCAGCCCGGGGGCGCCCTGGGGTTCGGGCCTCCCGCCGCCGCCGGGCGTGAATACGACGAGTACGTCCACGATCCGTCCAACCCGGTTCCCTACACCCAGTTCATCGGGGAGTGGTACGACCGGGCGTTCATGCTGGAGGACCAGCGCTTCGCGTCGCGTCGCCCCGACGTGCTGGACTATGCCACACCCGTGCTCGAGGAGGACGTGACCGTGGCCGGCCCCATCCGGGTGTCCTTCACCGTGTCCACGTCGGGCACCGACGCCGACTGGGTGGTGAAGCTGGTGGACGTCTTCCCCGACAGCGTGAGCGGGGGCGACCCGGTTCCGCTGTCGGGGTACCAGATGCTGGTCCGGGGTGACGTGCTCCGCGGGAAGTTCAGGAACGGCCTGGACCGCCCCGAGGCATTCCGCCCGGGGGTGCCGACCTCGGTAGCGTTCACCCTCCAGGACGCCTTCCACACGTTCCGGAAGGGGCACCGGATCATGGTCCAGGTCCAGAGTTCCTGGTTCCCCATGGTGGACCGCAATCCAGGGAAGTTCATGGACATCTTCCAGGCCACGGAAGCGGACTTCCGCTCCACCACCCAGCGCGTCTACCGCTCGGCGGCGCGGCCGTCGAGCCTGACGGTGAAGCGTCTCGGGCCCTGAAGAGGAGATCCATGGGCGACCTCGACTTCAGAGGATCGGAGCCGTTCACGCTCGGGGTCGAGTTGGAGTTGCAACTCGTGGACCGGGATGCGTACGACCTCACTCGCGCCGCCTCCGCGCTCCTCGCGGTGCTCAGGCAGCGGTCTCACTCCGGAGAGGTGAAGCTCGAGATCACCCAGAGCATGGTCGAGGCCGCCACGGGGGTGCACACGTCTCACGAGTCGCTCCTGGAGGAGCTGAGCAGGATCCGGGATGCCCTCGCCGCCGCCGCCGACGAGCTGGGCGTCGGCATCGCCGGAGGCGGCGCCCACCCCTTCCAGCACTGGAGCGAGCGCCGCATCTCCGACCGCCCGCGGTTCCAGAAGGTGTCGGATCTGTACGGGTATCTGGCCAAGCTGTTCACCGTGTTCGGCCAGCACATCCACATCGGTTGCCAGGACGGGGACGAGGCGCTCTACCTCCTCCACGCGATGACGGGCTACGTGCCCCACCTCATCGCCCTGTCCGCGAGCTCGCCCTACTACCAGGGAGTGGACACGGCCTTCGAGTCCTCGCGGCTCAACACGGTGCTCGCCTTCCCGCTGTCCGGGCGCGCCCCCTTCCTTCTCCGCTGGTACGAGTTCCAGGACTACTACCGGCGGATGCGCGCAGCGGGGATCGTCGGCAGCATGAAGGACTTCTATTGGGACCTGCGGCCGAACGCGGGGTTCGGCACCATCGAGATCCGCGTGTGCGACACTCCGCTGACGGTGGAGCGCGCGGCCGCTGTCGCGACCTACTCCAAGGCACTGGCGCGCTGGCTTCTGGCGAAGCCTCGTCCGGCGCTCACCGAGGCCGTTTACCTCTCCTACTCGTTCAACCGGTTCCAGGCTTGCCGGTTCGGAATGGGGGGCGAGCTGGTGGACATGGAGAGCGGGACCCGGCGCGCGATCGGAGAGGACATCCTCGCCACGCTGGACACGCTCCGGGACCACACCGCCGACGCCGGGGAGCAGGCTGCGTTCGACTCGATCGAATCTGTCGTCCGCGGTGGGAACGACGCCAGGTGGATCCGGGAGCAGTACGAGGCCACCGACTCCTTCGTCCGCCTCATGGAGTCCCAGGCCCAGCGGTTCCGGGGGAAGTAGCCGGACGCGCGTCTTCTTCAGCGCTGGTACGTGCCGACCAACTCGCCGGTGGCGAGGATGTGCCCCTTCATCGCCTTCACCACGCCCGCCTTGTCGGCGCCGGGCGGCAGCGTCAGACGGTGATCCAGCGCGCGGATCACGAAGTGGTAATGATGGATTCCGTGTCCCCTGGGCGGGGCCGGCCCGCGATAGCCCACGTTGTCCGTGGGCCAGGAATTCACGCCCTGCGTGGCCTGGATCGGCGCCTCGAGCCGGGGCTTCCGCGGCACTCCCTCGGGCAACGACGCCACGTCCGGCGGGATGTTGAAGAGGACCCAGTGCACCCAGGGGTGCGGCGTGGGCGCGTCGGGATCCTCGCAGAGGAGCACGAGTTCCTGCGTGGCCTCGGGTATCCCCGCCCACGCCAGAGGCGGGGAGAGATCCTCCCCGTCGCCTGTGTGGCGCCGGGGGACGGGCGAGCCGCTCCTGAAGGCGGTGCTGGTCAGGGAGATGGGATGGGTGGTCATGGCGAGACCCTCCACCAACCACATTGCGCCCCCCGTGATCGGGTCGCAAGGACGGGGGGCGCCGGCGGCCTGGCGCTACGGCCCCTGGCGGCGGCCGCCCCCGCGGGGCAGACTGGCTCGAGGCGGCGGCAGACCGGACAGGCGGAGACGCATGGTACACTGGTTGGACGAGACGCTGAGCACGCTGGCGACGGCTCTCCGGGAGACGAGGGTGTCGTCGGTGGAGTTGGTGGAGGAAGCCATCCGACGCCATGAGGCGCGGGGGAGAGGCCTCCACGCCTACAAGCTCTTCGACGCCGAGGGCGCGCGCGCGCGCGCGGCGCGTGCCGACGGCATGTTGGCTGCCGGCGGGGCCGCCCCGCCTCTCTGCGGGATCCCCGTGTCGGTAAAGGACCTCTATGGGGTGGAAGGGATGCCGACATTCGCGGGGACGGTGCGGCAGCTCCCCGGCGCGTGGTCCCGGGACGCCTGGCTGGTGGCGCGGCTGAGGGAGCAGGGCGCGGTGTTCATGGGGAAGACCCACACCGTGGAGCTGGCGCTGGGCGCCACGGGCTACAACCCCAACTGGGAGACGCCCCGCAACCCGTGGGATCCGTCGGTGCACCGGATCCCCGGCGGGTCGTCTTCGGGTGCAGGGGTGAGCCTGTGGGAGGGCTCGGCGCTCGTCGCACTGGGGAGCGACACCGGGGGCTCCATCCGGATCCCGGCGTCCCTCACCGGGAACGTGGGGCACCGAACCACCAAGGGGCGCTGGCCCACCGACGGCGTCGTGCCGCTGAGCCACACCCTGGACACCGTCGGCGCTCTCACCCGGTCGGTGGAGGACCAGGTGTGGTTCTTCGGCGCCATGGACCCGGCCTGGGGAGAGCCCGAGGCCCTCGTTCGGCAGATCGCCGCGCGCGCCGCGTGCGAGCTGCGCGTCGCCGTGCCGCGCTGCGGCATCTGGGATGCGTGCCAGGCGGACATCGAGAAGGTGCTCCGCGGAGCCCTGGGAGAGCTGAAGGTCTCGGGGTGGCGTGTGGGCGAGGTGGACGGGGGGCTCCTCGACGAGGCCGGCACGCTCTACGCCATCGGAGGGATCGCGGGGACCGAGTGCGCCGCGTTCCTGGAACGCGACCTCCCCGGGTGGCGAGCGCTGGTGCACCCCATCGTGGGGAAGAGGATCGACACGGCCGCGGCCTTGCCTCCCGACGCCTATCCCCGCGCCCTGGCGGAGATGGCACGGCTCGCTGCGCGCGCGCCCGATCTCTTCCGCCACGCCGACGTGCTGGCGCTTCCCACCGCCATCCTCACGCCCCCGCCCCTCGAGGGCCTCGACGAGCCGGAGCGGTACGGGAAGGTCAATGCGGCGCTCCTCCAGCCCACGTCCCCGGCCGGCATTCTGGGCCTGTGCGCCGTGACGCTTCCCGTCGGCCTCGACGCCACCGGGATGCCGGTGGGGCTCCAGTTCGTGGCCCCGGGAGGACGGGACGAGATGGCGCTGGCCGCCGCCTTTGCCGCCGAGCGTGCGCTGGGAGGCGCGGGGGCGTAGGAGGAGGTCAGGCGAAGGAACGAAATCCTTGCCTCATCCTGTTATTGCGGTCTATGGTGCGCGACGAGTCCAGACCTCCCCTGGACCTGACAGCCCTCCCGCATCAGCAAAGGAAGCCTCATGAGCCTCGTCGAGCGTATCCGCGACCTCCTTGGGCGCCTCAAGGAGGCATACGACTTCGGGCAGGACATCGCCGATCTCCTCGAGGAGCTCGAGGAGCGCCTCGATCAATACGCCGAGGCCGAAGCCCGAGGGGAGCCGGAAGCGCTGTTCCTCGCCCGACTGCTCGCCGACTTCATCGAGTCTCTCGGCGGGAAGATGCCTCCGGTGATCTCCGACTTCATCGAGCTCTACGCCAAGGCGCTGAAGTCGGGCATCGAGTACACCGTATACCTGGCCTGCATCCGCTATTGGCTCCTCCGCCAGCAGGGGTGCTCCCATGAGGAGGCGGCCGCCGCCGCCAGCCTCTCCGACGAAAACGCGGTCTGGTGCAGGACCCTCTGGGTTCTGCATCACCTGCCCCAGGTCGATGAAGACCTTCAGCCTGAGCCCGCGGAAGACAGTGGGGGCGCAGAGGCGGGGGGCTTCGACGCGCCGCCGACGGACGAGGAAAACTGGCTTCCGCCCCCGCCGGAGCCCAGAATTTCCGAGAAGTTCTTCAGGTGCTGTGAGGACGGTGGATCCGATGCCCCGGTCGAGGTGGACTGGGGCACGCTGAGGATCGTGCGCTCTGGGAGCCACGTGAGGCTCACGGGTGAATTCTCGGTCCGCCACCCGTGCGGGATCGCAGCGGCGTCGCTGGACCTGGAGATCCTCGACACCCTTACGAACTTCTTCGAGATCGGGACCACGGCGTTCCAGGACCACATCGAGCCCTCTTCCACGCCGACGTCGCGGAGCTTCCGCCTGAAGAAGGACATTCCCCTCTACGATGGCAACCAGCCTCTGGGCCACTTCGGCTTTCTGCGCGTCCGTGCCGTCAGCAACTGCCTCACCGTGCCCGACCCAGCGCCGGCGGAGGTGTCCCTCATCGGATGAGGTCGAGAGGCCAGCCATGAAGATCCGCAGCCTGAGCGCATTGGGCCGTGCACCCACCCTCGCCGTCGCGCTCTGCCTCGCCGCCGCGTGCGGAGGCCGGGAGGAGGGGTCGTCCCCGCCACCCGGCGCGGCGCCCACCTCCGGAGCCACCGTGACCCAGGAACCCTTCGGCGTCATGCCCGACGGAGACAGCGTGCAGGTCTTCACCCTCACCAACGCCCACGGCGTCCAGGCCAGGGTCATCACGTACGGAGCCATCCTTCAGTCCCTGAAGGTGCCGGACCGGAGCGGCGCCCTCGGCGACGTCGTCCTGGGGTTCGACGACCTGGCCGGGTACCTGGGCGAGACCCCGTACTTCGGGGCGCTCATCGGTCGCTACGGCAACCGCATCGGAGGCGCGCGCTTCGAGTTGGACGGCGCGAGCTACGTGCTGGCGGCCAACAACGGCCCGAACCATCTGCACGGGGGCGTCCGGGGCTTCGACAAGGTGCTGTGGGACGCCGAGCCCGTGCAGTCGGGGAGTGGCGCGGGGGTGGTGTTCCGGCGGACCAGCCCCGCAGGGGAAGAGGGCTATCCCGGCGCCCTCACCGTGCAGGTGACGTACACGCTCACCGACGCCGACGAGCTCGTCTTCGACTACCTGGCCAGCACCGACGCGCCCACGCCGGTGAACCTGACGCAGCACAGCTACTTCAACCTGGCCGGGGACGGGAGCGGGGACGTACTGGAGCACCTCCTGACGCTGAACGCCTCGCGCTACACCCCGGTGGACGCCGGGCTCATCCCCACCGGGGAGCTGGCCCCGGTGGAGGGCACGCCCTTCGACTTCCGCGTCCCCCGTGCCATCGGCGAGCGCATCGGCGCCGACGACGAGCAGATCCGCCGGGGCGGTGGCTACGACCACAACTTCGTGCTGGACCGCGGAGAAGCCGGCGCGGACCAGATGGTGCTCGCCGCCCGCGTCGAGGAGCCGACCACGGGGCGGTCTATGGAGGTGCACACCACCGAGCCCGGCGTGCAGTTCTACTCGGGGAACTTCCTCGACGGCACGCTCACCGGGAAGGGCGGCGTGGTGTACCGCCGCCGGTACGGGTTCTGCTTGGAGACGCAGCACTTCCCGGACTCGCCCAACAAGCCCGGTTTCCCGTCCACCATCCTGCGGCCGGGAGAGGAGTACCGGACGCGCACGGTCCTCGAGTTCGGGGTGTTGCCGTGAGCGGACGGCGGACCGACTGGCCGACCTCCGGGGCGCGACGATCCGGCGCCCGTCCCTCTGCCGTCGCGCCTGCCCTCGCCCTCGCCGTCGCGCTGGCGATCTCGGCGCTCTTGGGCTGCACCGACACGGGTGGGTCTCGCGCCACCGTGCTGGACCGTCCCGCCCAACTGGCGCGCTTCGACTGGTGGGACAACCGGGACTGGGACTGGTACGAGGCCAACATCCCCTTCTTCGAGTCTCCCGACGCCGAGCTCGACGCCACGTACTACTACCGGTGGGAGCTGGTCACCAAGCACCTCACCTACGGGTCACCCCAGACCGGGTACACGCTCACCGAGTTCATCGACAGGCCGTTCTGGTCGGGAAGCTACGGCGCCATCTCGTGCCCCCTGGGGCACCAGGCCTACGAGGTTCGCTGGCTCCGCGACCCGCGCGTCGCCGAGGACTTCGCGCGCTACTGGTTCGAGACACCGGGGGCCCAGCCGCGCTCCTACTCCAACTGGTACGGCGACGCCATGTGGGCCACGTATGCCGTGTCGGGTGACCGGGACTTCCTGCGCGCGGTCTATCCGCACATGAAGGCCCAGGTGGACGGGTGGGCCGCCGAGCGGTGGGATCCAGGGAAGGGGATGTACCGCTGGGTGGGCGCGTGGGACGGGATGGAGACGAACATCAACTCCCGCCTCACCGACGACGAGTTCGGGGGAGCCGAGGGGTACCGCCCGACGCTGAACAGCTACCTCTGGGCCGACCTCCGGGCCCTGTCGCGCGCGGCGGCGGTGTTGGGCGACGAGCCCGCGGCGGCGGCGTACGTGGCTCGTGCCGACGCGCTGAAGGCGCGGGTGCAGGAGGAGCTCTGGGATCCCGAGCGGGAGTTCTTCTTCCACCAGTTCGCGTTCGACGAGAGGGGAGGGATCCGCGCCGGCACCCTGACCTACGAGTCGGGGCCGTTCGCCGGGGATGCGCACGGCCGAGAGGAGATCGGCTTCGTGCCCTGGCAGTTCTCGCTCCCCGACCCGGGCTACGAGGCCGCCTGGGCCGCGCTCATGGACACCACGCGTTTCGCGGCCCCTTTCGGCCCCACCACCGTGGAGCGCGGCGACCCCCAGTTCTTCGTTGCATCCCGATGCTGCGTGTGGAGCGGAAACGCGTGGCCGTACGCCACCGCGCAGACCCTGAAGGCCATGGCGAACCTCTTGCACGGGTACGAGCAGTCGGTGGTGACGCGCGAGGACTACTGGAAGCTGCTGCGCACGTACGCGCTCAGCCAGCGCAAGGACGGCCGCCCGTACATCGCCGAGGCGGCCGACCCGTTCACCGGCTCGTGGAGTGGCCACAACACCTTCTACCACAGCGAGCACTACTTCCACTCGTCGTTCGTGGACCTGGTCATCACGGGGCTGGTGGGGCTCACGCCCTTGGCCGACGACGCCCTGGAGGTCGCCCCCCTGGCCCCGGAGGAGTGGGACTTCTTCGCCCTGGATGGGGTGCGCTACCACGGGCGCGACGTGGCCGTGGTCTGGGACCGGGACGGGACGCGCTACGGGCGCGGCGCCGGGCTCTCGGTGTGGGTGGATGGGGAGGTGCTCGGACGCAACGACGAGTTGGGCACGCTGCACATCACGCTCCCTCCCGCCTCCCCGCCGCCGGCCGCGGCGCGCCTCCACGACGTGGCGGTGAACAACGGACCCGGCCACTTCCCCTTCGCCGCCGCGTCGTCCAGCCACCCGCTGGCTCCGCCCTTCTACGCCGTGGACGGGAATCGGTGGTACCATCCCTCGCCTCCCAACCGGTGGGTGGCGGCCCCTTCGCCGGAGGGCACCGACTGGTTCGGGGTGGACTTCGGCGCCGAGCGCCGCGTGCAGGAGGTGACGCTGTACTTCCTGGACGACGTCAACGGCCCGCCGGTGGAGGCCACCGGGGAGGTGGGGTCCTCCGGGTTCCCCGACCTCCCGGGCGCAGCGGGGCCGACGTTGCGGTCCCCGGCGTCCTATGAGGTGCAACTGTGGGACGGCACGGCGTGGGCGGACGTACCGGGGCAGTCCCGCGTGCCGCACGCGCCTACGGGACGGAGAGCCAACCGGGTCAGGTTCCCGGCCGTCGCCACCACGAAGATCCGCGTCGTCCTCCACCACCAGGAGAACGCCACGTCAGGGCTCACCGAGCTCGAAGCGTGGAGCGCGGATCCGCTGCCCTTGGCTCCGGCGGGGGACTCGGCGGGCGTGGGCCCGCCCGTGGTTGCGAACCTCGCCTGGAACCCGGGGGACCGGGACCACCCGCGGGTGAGCGCCTCCTTCACCGGGACTGACGACCGGGTCGGGCAGGCGGTGGACGGACGTCTTTTCTTCACCCGCTACTCGCGCAACCGATGGACCGCGTACGGCTCACCCCACGCCGAGGACTGGCTGGCGGTGGACTTCGGCTCACCCCGGAGCGTGGGCCGGGTGGAATTGTACCTGTTCGGTGACGGGCGCGGCGTGGCGGAGCCGCGGAGCTACCGGATCGAGACGTGGAACGGGGAGGCGTGGGTAGCGGCCGCAGAGCGCGCCCGCACGCCCGAGCTCCCGACGGCGTGGGCGCTGAACGCGGTCGAGATCGAGCCGGTGGAGACCGCGCGCCTCCGCGTGGTGTTCACCCACGACGGAGCCCTCCGCTCGGGGGTGACGGAACTCCGGGTGTTTGCCCCAGCCGAGGGGTAGCGCCCTCAGACCTTCAGCACGCGCCCGTGATTGGTGTGGTTCAGGTCCACTCCCGTCAGGCGCGTGAGGCCGGTGAGGAGCCGGTACTTGAAGCGCTCGTCCTTGTGGAGCTGCGTGCGGACCATCCCCGGGGGGTCCGCCTCGCGGAGCGACCCGGCCCAGTCCATGGCCCTGATGCGCTCCGCCATGACGGCCGGGTGGCTGCCGCGGTACGTGGGGAGCCGGCCCAGGGGCCCGTAGTCAAACTCCTCCCGTCCTCCGTACTCGGCCTCCACCTCCGCCATGCTCTTCCGGTGGGACCAGAACTCCCGGACCTTGGCCTGCATGAAGCGGGGGTGGCGGACCCATCCGTAGTGGTAGATCCGGGCCCGGGCCGGCGCCACGGTGATGCGGCGCTGGTCCGGATAGCGGAACGACTGGGCGTCGCGCACCGAGCGCACGCCGATCCCGTTGCGGATGAGGCGGATCTCCCGCTGGTACCACCCGTGCCCGTCCTGGATGTGCTGGTAGTCCCCGAAGAAGTGGTAGTAGTCGAAGAGGAGGCCCTCCACGCGGCGGTCGTCCAGGAGCTCGTGGCACCGCGCCCGGAGCCCCGGGAGGTCGTCCTCGTGGAGCATCTCGTCGGCCTGGACGTAGAGGCACCAGTCCCCGGTGCACGCGTCCAGGGCCACGTTGGTGAGGTCGGCGTAGGCGTTCTGCCGGCGACCGTCGTCCCACACGGCGTCCACGATCTTCAGCCGGGGATCGTCCAGCGAAGCCACCGCCTCGCGGGTGGTGTCGTCGGGATCGCCGGGCGCCACCGCCACGACCAACTCGTCCACCACCGGAAGGATGGACGCGAGCGCCTCCCTCACGGGGTAGTCCAGTTTCACCGCGTTGCGGGCGAACGAGAATCCCGAGATGCGCACGGCGTCGTCCTGGTCCTGGATCGCGGGGGACAGCCGCGGGAGGCGGCGGATCGTGCGGGCTGTGCGTCCCAGCGTACGGATCCCCCCACCGGTAAACAAGGACGGGGTCCCGACGCGGGTGGCGTTCCGACGTCCTGCGGCGTCCCGACGCCCGGTGTCGTCCCACCCCGCCCCGGCGGTCCGCTTGCGGAGCCCGGGGGCCAGGTCGTCCATTGCAGGACGACACCTCCTGACCGGAGTCGGACGATGGCGCGCACGTTGCTCTCCGGCGGCGTCCTGGCCGCGGCCCTCACCCTCGCCACCCTCCCGGCGCCGACACGCCTTGCGGCCCAGGCGACGCCGGCGACCCCGTCCCCGGCGCTCCCGTCGGTGCCCCGCTTCGCCGTGGCGCCGTCGCCCCTCGGGCTGGTGGCCGACGCCCGGCCGCGGGAGTACCTGGGCGTCACCGGGCCCCGGAGCGGATGGCTCGGGACGGAGACCGGCGTGGGCGAGGTATGGGTGTACCCGCTGAAGGTGGCGCGGGAGGTCCAGCTCTCGTTCAAGATCCCGCAGTACCGAGCGCCGCTGAGGGGCCCCGACGTGGCCCGGCGCGTGGAGGTCCGGCCCGAGGGGAGCACCATCACATACTCCCACATGGCGTTCACGGTGAAGCAGCACATCGTGGCCCCACGGGACGAGCCCGGGCTCCTCATGCTCCTGGACGTGGAGACCTTCGTCCCGCTGGAGGTGTGGGTCTCGTTCCGCCCCGAGCTGCAGTATATGTGGCCGGGCGCGTTTGGAGGTCAGTACACGTTCTTCGACGCCACCCACCACGCCTTCGTCCTGAGCGAGAGCCTCCAGGAGCGCAACGCGGTCATCGGCACGTCTTGGCCCGCGTCGGGGGAGGTGCTCCCCACCCACTTCCAGGCAGACTGGCCGCCCACGCTGGTGATCCAGGTGGACTCGGCACGGGCAGCCCGGGAGCTGGTCCCGGTGGTGGTGGCGGCGGGAACCATGCCGCGGGACTCGGTGTGCGCAGCGTACACGCGCATATTGGGGAGCGCGCAGGGCCTCTATGAGGCGAGCCGGGCCTGGGCTGACTCGGCCTTGGCATCCTCCGCGTCGGTGGACACCCCCGACGACTCCCTGGACCTGGCGGTGGAGTGGGCCAAGGTGAACCTGGAGGAGCAGCGGGTGTGCAACCCGGACCTGGGGTGCGGCTTCGTGGCGGGGTGGGGGACCAGCGGGAACAGCACCCGCCCCGGGTTCGGCTGGTACTTCGGCGGCGACGCCGCCATCACGTCTCTGGCCATGGACGCCACCGGCCAGTGGGAGCGCGTCGCCGAGGCGCTCCGGTTCCTTGCGTCGTATCAGCGGGCCGACGGGAAGATCCCCCACGAGGTGAGCCAGAGCGCGAAGCGCGTCCCCTGGTTCTCCGACTTCCCGTACCCCTACTACCACGCCGACACCACGCCCCACTGGATGGTGGCGCTCTGGTCGTACTGGAAGGCCTCGGGGGACGAGGCCACGCTGCGCGCCCTCTGGCCCGCGTACCGGAAGGCGTGGGCGTGGTGCCTCACCGCCGAGACCGACGGCGACGGCATCATCGAGAACACCGTAGGCGGCTACGGTGCGATCGAGGTAGGCGGGATGGGCGACGCCCTCCACGAGGACATCTACCTGGCGGCGGTCTGGATCAGGTCCCTCGAGGCCACCGCGGAGCTGGGCCGGCACCTGGGCGACCGGGCGCTGGCGGAACGGGCCGGGTCCCTGCGCGAGCTCGCCCTGCGGACGCTCAACGAGCGCTACTGGCGCCCCGCCGAGGACCAGCACGCGTTCGGGATCCTGCAGGGCGGCGGCACGAACGTGAACCTCTCGGCATGGCCGGGGACGGCGCTCTCCTACGGGCTTCTGGAGCCGGCGCGGGCGGAGCGCACGCTGCGCAAGCTGGCCACCGACTCCATCTCCGCCGACTGGGGGGCGCGCCTCCTCTCAGTGGGGAGCCCGCTGTACGAGCCGCTCCACTACAACAACGGCGCCGTGTGGCCCTTCATGACCGGGTACGTGGCGTGGGGGCAGTACCGGTACCGGCGGCCGTGGGCGGCCTACAACCTGGTGGACGCGGTCAAGCACCACGCGTTCGACTGGGGCCGGGGGCGTTTCCCCGAGAACTTCTCCGGGTCCTACTACCGTCCCATGGACGAGACCGTCCCGCACCAGTTCTTCGCCACCTCCATGCTCCTGGCGCCGCTCTTCAACGGCACGCTGGGGTGGGAGCCGGACGCGCCTGGCGCCCGGGCGACGCTGGTCCCCCAGCTCCCGCCCGGGTGGGACCGGACGACGGTGTCGCGCCTCCGGGTGGGAGCGACCACGCTGGACGTGGAGATCGTCCAGGAGCCCGGACGCGTGCGCGTGGACGTGGCGTCCCGGGGCCCGGCGGTGGAGCTGGACGTGGTGCTCCCCGTGCCGCTGGGCGCCGCGGATGTGCGGGCGACGGTGTCCGGGGGTGCGGGCGGGGGGGCCGGGGAGGGTGCCGGCGGCGGGAGCCAGGCCCCCGTGGCTGGCCCCCACGATCTCACCGTGACCCGGACGCTCCGCCTCGCCGGCGGGACGAGGGCGTCCGTGGAGGTGTCGTGGACCGGCGGCCTCCAGGATGCGGCGCCCCTCGTGGACCTGGTCCCGGCCAGGCGAGCAGCGGCGTGCGCGTGGTGGACTTCACCGCCTCCGACGGTGGGTGGCTCCTGGAGCTTGAAGGGGAGGCGGGCCGCGCCTACGACGTGCGCTTGTTCGGCGCGAGGCCGGAGGTGGCCGGCGCCACGGGCGCGACGGCGGACGTGCGGGACGCCGGTGAGGGTGCCGTCCCCGCCGGTGCGAGATCCTCCGCCTCCCGCCCCGATGCCTACCTTCTCCACGTCCGCTTCCCCGAAGGCGCCGGGCGGCGGCTCGCTTCCGTGAGGCTGCGGCCATGAATACCAGAGTGCTCCTGTCGGCTCTCGCCCTCCTGGCCGGCGCGCTCCCGCTCCCGGACGCTTGCCTCCCCGCGCAGGTCGCCTCCGGGCCCGTCGCCGCTCCCGACGCGGTGGTCCGCTCCGGCGAGGCCCGATTCACCGTCCTCACCGAGCGCATGATCCGCATGGAGTGGGCGGCGGACGGGCGCTTCGAGGACCACGCGACGCTCATCGCCGTGAACCGCATGCTCCCCGTGCCCGCGTTCCGGAGCTCCCGCGACGCCGGGTGGACGGTGATCGCCACGGGCGCCCTGACCGTCCGCTACCGGGAGGGCACCGGCCGCTTCGTGGCCGACAACCTGGAGGTGCGCGTCGCCACCGGCGGCGTGGACGCGACCTGGCGGCCGGGGATGCCCGCCGCCGGGAACCTGGGGGCCACCATCCGCACCCTGGATGGCGTGAAGGGGCGCGTCCCCCTGGGCGACGGGCTCTTGTCCAGGGACGGGTGGGCGGTGGTGGACGACTCGGGGAGCCCGCTCCTGGCTGGAGACCCGGCGTGGGTGGAGCCGCGCCCGGGGGGAGAGCGCCAGGACTGGTACTTCCTCGGGTACGGCCACGCCTACCGCGACGCCCTGGGCGACTTCGCCCGCGTGTCCGGCCCCATGCCGTTGCCGCCCCGCTTCGCGTTCGGGGTGTGGTGGTCGCGCTACTGGGCGTACACCGACACCGAGCTCCGCGATCTCGTGGAGGACTTCGACCGCCACGGCGTCCCGCTGGACGTGCTCGTGGTGGACATGGACTGGCACGACACGTTCGAGCTGCGCTGGGAGGGGCAGCCCCGGGACGCGGCGGGCCAGCCCAAGGGGTGGACGGGCTACACCTGGAACCCGGCCTTCTTCCCCGACCCGGTTGGCTTCCTCGCCTGGGCGCATCAGCGGGGGCTCAAGGTTCCCCTGAACCTGCACCCGGCCTCGGGGATCCAGCCCTGGGAGGAGCCCTACCCGCGCATGGCGCAGGCCATGGGCGTGGATCCGGCGACGGGACAGTACATCCCCTTCCGCATCGAGGAGCGGCGCTTCCACGACGCGTACTTCGAGCACGTCATCCGCCCCCTCGAGCGCCAGGGCGTGGACTTCTGGTGGCTCGACTGGCAGCAGTGGGGCGACACGCAGGTCCCCGGGCTCAACCCCACCATGTGGCTCAACCACGTCTTCTTCACCGACATGGAGCGGCAGGGGAGGGGGCGCCCCCTCATCTTCCACCGCTTCGGCGGGCTGGGGAGCCACCGCTACCAGGTGGGCTTCTCCGGGGACGCGGCGTCCACGTGGGAGATCCTGGCCTTCGAGCCGGAGTTCACCTCCACGGCGGCGAACGTGCTGTACGGGTTCTGGAGCCACGACATCGGGGGGCACCTGCCCGGTCCGGTGACGCCGGAGCTGTACACGCGCTGGATCCAGTTCGGCGCGCTGTCTCCGGTGCTCCGCACGCACACGACCAAGAACCCCGCCGCGGAGCGGCGCATCTGGGCGTACCCGCCGGAGCACTTCGCGGCGATGCGCTCGGCAATGCTCCTGCGCACCGAGCTGGTGCCGTACCTGTACACCGCGGCGCGCCAGGCCCACGACACCGGCGTGTCCATGCTGCGCCCCCTGTACTACCACTGGCCCGAGGAGGCCGCGGCCTACACGCACATGGGGCAGTACATGCTGGGCGAGGACCTGATGGTGGCGCCGGTGACGTCGCCGGCGGACTCGGCCACGGGACTCGCCACCGTGTCCCTCTGGGTTCCGCCGGGCGACTGGGTGGAGTGGGCCTCGGGCGCGCGTCTGCGCGGGCCGGCCATAGTGGAGCGCTCGTACCTGCTCGACGAGATCCCTCTGTTCGCGCGCGCCGGAGCGGTGATCCCCATGGCCGAGGCCGGCCTCCGCGTGGGTGCGGCGGACCACGATCCCCTGGTGGTGACTGTCCTCCCGCCGGCGACGGGCGGAGCGACCGCGGGACAGGCGCGCCTGTACGAGGACGCGGGGAACGACACGGGATACCTGCGCGGGGAGTCCTCGCGCACGGCGCTCATGGCCAAGTGGGGGGACGGGGGGCGGAGCCTGGGCGTGGCCGTTGGCGCGGTGGATGGCACGTACCCGGGGCAGAGGCCGGAGCGCGCGCTCACGGTTCGCATACCCGGCGTGCTCCCGCCGATCTCCGTCACCGCCGGCGGTGCGGACGTTCCATACCGCGCCGATGGCGCCACGCCGGGGTGGCGCTACGACGGCAACGCGCTGGCCGTGGAGGTGCGGCTGCCCCCGGCCCCGGTGGCCGAGGGGCGGGATGTGCATCTCACGTTTCCCGTCACCGATCCGGTGCTCCTGGACGGGGCGGCGGGCAAGCTCGCCCGGGTGCGCGCGGCCGTGGACGTGCTGGAGGGGCTCTGGCCAACCGACTGGGCCCCGGAGTCGCTCATCGCCCTGGGACAGGCGGGGTGGCGCTCCGAGATGGAGCCGACGGCGACCGCGGAGGAGCTCCAGCGGCTGCGCGCCACGCTGTCGCAGGAGGTCGAGAAGGTGCGTAGGTTGAAGGGCGAACCGGCCCTGGCGGTCAGGGCCCTGGCCATCCTGGAAGGTCGCTGACGCTCGTCGGTCGCGCGCCCGTGAGGGGCGCTCGAGAGAGGTAACTCCATGCCCATCGCCACCGAGTCGCGCCGTCTCCTCCGCCGCCGCACCAAGATCGTCGCCACGCTGGGGCCCGCGTCGGCGGCGCCGGGGATGGTCGAGCGCCTCGTCAGGGCGGGCGTGGACGTGTTCCGCCTGAACATGTCCCACGGCGACCACGCAGGGCACGAGGCGGCGTACCGCGCCGTGCGGGAGACGGCGGCGCGCCTCGGCGTGCACACCGCGGTGCTGGCCGACCTGTCCGGTCCCAAGATCCGCACCGGCCGCTTCGAGGGCGGCAAGGTGGAGCTGGTGACCGGGTCGCAGGTGATCGTCACCACCCGGGACGTCCTGGGTTCCGCGACGCTCATCCCCTCCCAGTACGGGGCGTTGGCGGGAGACGTGAAGGTCGGCGACCGGGTCCTCCTGGACGACGGGAACCTGGAGCTGAAGGTGGAGGGCGTTCAGGGCACGGAGATCGCCTGCACGGTGATGGTCGGCGGCACGCTGAAGGACAAGAAGGGGATGAACCTCCCCGGCGTGGCGGTCTCTGCGCCCTCGCTGACCGAGAAGGACCGTGACGACGCGCGCTTCATTCTCGGCCTGGGCGTGGACTACCTGGCGCTCTCGTTCGTGCGGAAGGCGGCGGACGTGCGCGAGCTGCGCGCGCTCGTGGAGGGAGTGAGCGGGAAGGCCGCCATCATCGCGAAGATCGAGAAGCCCGAGGCTCTCGAGCGCATCGAGGAGATCCTGGAGGCCAGCGACGGGATCATGGTGGCGCGCGGGGACCTGGGCGTGGAGCTCCCCCCGGAGCGGGTTCCCATCGCCCAGTCCCAGCTCGTGGAGATGGCGCGCTCGCGCGGGAAGCCGGTCATCGTGGCCACGCAGATGATGGAGTCCATGATCTCCAATCCGCGCCCTACGCGCGCCGAGGTGTCGGACGTCGCGGGCGCCGTGTGGAGCGGGACCGACGCGGTCATGCTGTCCGCGGAGACGGCGGCGGGGGCCTTCCCCGTGGGTGCCGTGGAGATGATGGATCGCGTCGCCCGGGACGCCGAGGCGCACCTCTGGGCCCGCGGCGCGTTCGGCGGGTGGGCGCGGAAGGTCGACGCCAGCGCCCCGCTCAGCGTCGAGGAGGCCGTGGCGCGCGCGGCGACCCAGCTCTCCCGGGACCTCATGGTGCGGGCCATCGTGGTGTTCACCCGCTCCGGCCGCTCGGCGTCCACCGTGTCCACGTGGCGCCCCCAGGCGCCGGTGCTGGCGCGCTCCTCGAACCCGGCCACCTGCCGCCGGCTGATGCTGTGCTGGGGGGTGGTGCCCGTCCAGGGGCCCGACATTCCCGCGGAGGAGTTCCCGGCCGAGGCGCGACGGCTTGTCGTGGAGGCCGGCCTCGCCGGGGAGGGCGACGCCATCCTCCAGATGAGCGGTTTCGCGGCCGACCCCGCCGAGAACCAGCCGTCGGTGGTGGTGCTGCGCGTGACGGCCTGAGGATCAGTCGCCCCGGAGCACGCCGGCCGGGGCGAGCTGCCGCAGCGCGACCTGTATCACCTGCCAGGCGAGCCTCCGCCCGTCCGCCCCCAGGGAGAGCCGGATCGCCAGCTCCCTGCGCCGCTGGCGCACGCGGAACGCCAGGAGCCCGTACAACCCCACCGCAGCCACCAGGAGCCCCGCCATCCCGCCCGCCACCGCCATGCCCGCCAGGACGCGGGGGATGCGCGTCACGTAGGCGTTTTCCCGGCCGCGGACGATGGCCGTCGCCTGCACGGCCAGGGCCCGCACCCGCTCGGTGGCTCGCACCAGCAGGAGGCTGGCGACGTTGGCGCAGGCGATGAGGAGGAGGCAGAGCCCCACGAGCACCAGCCCGGCGAAGGCCACGGTCTCGCCTCCCTCCCCCCGACTGCCCGTGAAGGACTCGACCCTCACCACCCCTCCGGCACCCTCGGGACTCCGGAGCGCGTCGCCCCGGAGCCATCGTGGCCCGAGCTCGGCGGCTACGCCCCCTGGCGTGGCGCCGGGGGCCAGGCGCCCCACGAGCTCCACGCTACCCGCGAACCCTGGTTCGGTGAGGAACCATCCGTCCTGCTTGAAGGGGAAGCCGAATCCTTCGGGAAGGACCCCGACGATGGTCCGGCGGGTCCCGTTCACATCCACGATCCGCCCCAGGGCGGAAGGGTCCCCCGCGTAGAGCTCCTGCCAGAGGGCGTGTCCCAGGAGGAACGTCGTGGCCGCCTCGTCCGCCGCCGGGACGCGCCCGAGCACGGGAGTCACACGAAGGAGCGGAAGCACTTCGGGGACCGTAAGGGGCCGGGTGGCCCCTACCAGGAAGCTGAAGAAGGTCGCTGGCGCCGCGATCCCCAGGGCCAGGATGGACATGGCGACCAGGGAGGCTCCGCGGTCCCGGACGAGGCCTCGCAGGGCCAGGGAGAATGCCAGGGCTGGGCGGAAGGAGGTGCGTCGCATGGGTCGTTTTCAGCGGGTCGGCACGGCAGCACCCCCGTCATGACGGGTTCCTGCCGAGGAATGGTACGACGCTCGCGCCATGCCTGCCCTCGTTGGCTGCGAAGGTTGCGTAAATGCTGCCGGAGGGGAATGCTGTATGGCCCGCCCCGGCAGCGAGAGGTCCCGCGGCTCGACCCATGAACGGCCCGCACTACCGCACCCTGTTGGTGGAGGACGAGCCCTCGACGCGGCTCTTCCTCGAGACCGTGCTGCGCGCGCGGGGCCATGACGTGGAGGCCTACGCGGATGCGGAATCGGCGTGGGAAGCGGCGCAGCGCGAGCACTTCTCGCTCGGCATCCTCGACATGTGGCTCCCGGGCATGGACGGGGCGGCTCTCTGCAGGAAGCTGAGGAAGCTGCCCCGCGCCGACGAGATGGTGGTGCTGTTCATCACCGGAGCCGAACGGCTGGAAGATCTGGGAAACGCCCTGGATGCCGGCGCCGACGACTATCTCGTCAAGCCGGTCAACAGCGCCAACCTTCCCGTGCGGTTCGCGCTGGCCGAACGCCAGATCCACTTCCGCCTCGACCGGAAGAGGACGGAAGCCGGGCTCCTGCGCGACGCGCTCCGGGACTCGGTCACCGATCTCGCCAACCGCACGCTCTTCTACGAGCGCCTGAACCTCACCGCGCGGCGCGCCGACCGCGAAAACAGGAAGGTGGGGCGCACGACCCAGTACCTCTACGCCGTGCTCCACCTGGATCTGGATGGCTTCGGCAAGGTGAATGCCGACCTGGGCTACGACGCGGGCGACGCGATCCTCCACGAGGCCGCTCGCCGCCTGGAAGGCTGCGTGCGCGGGGGGGACACGGTGGCCCGTTTCGGGGGCGACGAGTTCGTCCTGCTGCTGGACGACATGAAGGACATCAGCGACCCGACGCGGGTCGTGCATCGCATCGAGACGGCGTTCAGGCGTCCGTTCAGGGTCGATGGCCAGAATATCCGGCTGACCACGTGCATGGGGATCGCCCTGAGCCTGGCCGGCGGCAGCGTCGCGTCTCTCCTGGAGGAGGCGCGTGCCGCGCTCCTGCGGGCCAAGGAGCAGGGCCCGAGCTCGCATCAGATCCACGACGTGGTGATCCATGCGCGCGCGATGGCGCGGCTGCAGCTTGAGTCCCGGCTGCGCTGGGCCATCGAGAACCACGAGATGACGCTGCACTATCAACCCATCATCGAGATCAGCACGGGGCGCCTCGCCGGGATGGAAGCGCTCGTCCGGTGGAGCGATCCGGTTCGGGGGTTCATGGGCCCGGACGAGTTCATCTCGGTGGCCGAGGAGACGGGAGACATCCTCGCCCTGGGACGTTGGGTCATCCGTGAGGCGGCGGGCAAGCTGGGGGAGTGGACGAGGACTCTGGGGGGCGGCACGCCGCTGTTCATGAACGTGAATGTGTCCCCACGCCAGTTCGTGAGCCCGGGCCTGGCGGACGAGATTGTGGAGGCCGTGGCAGAGCACGGCCTCAGGCCGCAATCCCTCCACCTCGAGATCACCGAGACGGCCCTCATGACGAACCTCGAAATTGTCAGCCGGGCCCTGGCCCGATTGAAGGAGGCCTTCGTCGGGGTCCACGTGGACGACTTCGGCACGGGCTACTCGTCTCTCTCCTACCTGTGTCAGCTCCCCATCGACGGGTTGAAGATCGACCGCTCGTTCGTGGCCCGCATGATGGACAGCACCGAGAGCCTGGAGGTGGTCCGGGCCATCGCCCGGCTGGCGGAGACCCTGGGGATGTCGGTCACCGCCGAGGGCGTGGAGACCGCCGGGCAGCTGGCTTACCTGCGAGAGCTTCCCTGCCGCTACGCGCAGGGGTTCCTGTTCGGCCATGCGGCAGGGCCGGAGGAGGCGGACCGCCTCGTTGGGGAGATCCTGCCGCAGGCCTAGGGAAGCCCTGCGGTGCCTCCGGGCGCCTTCCTCAGCGGTTCAGCCAGTACGACACCTTCACGAGGAAGGTGTTGTCGGGGTGCATCCCGAACAGGTCCGCGAAGTCGTCGTTCCATGCCTGTCGGGGCTCGTTGACCGTGGAGCTGAAGTTGGCCCCGTCCCCCCCGACGTGAAAGCACTGCTCCGCTACTCCCGCCTCAGCGCCTCCACCGGGTCCAGTCGGCTGGCCCGCCAGGCCGGGACCAGGCTCGCCGTGGCCGCCACCCCCACCAGGAGGAGGGCCACCGCGCCCAACGTCAACGGATCCGACCCCGAGATTTGATAGAGCATGCGCTGGAGCGCGCCGCCCAGAGGCACCGAGAGCCCTACGCCCGCAGCGGCGCCCACCACGACGGGCACCAACGCCTGCCGCACCACGAGCCTCCGGACACGGCCGGCGTCGGCCCCGAGGGCGACGCGGAGCCCGATCTCCTGCGTCCGCTCGTTCACCGTGAACGACACCACGGCGTAGATCCCCACCGCCGCAAGGATGAGCGCGAAGACAGCGAACACGGTGAGGAACAGGGTGGTGGCCCGGCGCGTCGACACCGAGGACGCGAACGCCTCTTCCACCGTCTGGATGGCGTAGATGGGCTGGTCCGGGTCCATCTCCGTCACGGCCTGGCGGACGGCGGGAAGGAGGGACCGGGGCTCGACCTCGGTTCGGAGGAGGAGGAAGAGCTGGTTCTGGGCCCCACCGAGCTGGTCGTGGAGGCCGAAGATCTCGGGCTCCGCGGCGCGGTCCAGGCCCCGGTTCCGGGTGTTGCCCACCACGCCGATGATCTCGAACCAGGGGGCGTCCGCGTCGGGCCCGCCCAGCTTGAGCCGCTTGCCGACGGGATCTTCGTCGGGGTAGTAGCTCCGCGCTGCCGCCTCGTTGATCAGGGCGACCAACGCGGTTCCGCTTCCATCGGCGGACGAGAACGTCCGCCCCGCCCCGAGCGGGACCCCGAGCGTCTCGAAGTACCCCCGCGTCACCACTGTGGTGAGGGCCCGCGGCAGCGTGGCGTCCTCGGACGGTACCGCGCCCTCGAACCAGAGTTCGGATTGGAGGAAGGTCGTGGGCGGGAACTGGGTTCCGGCCGCCGCGCTCCGGACGCCGGGCACGCCCTCCATGCGTTCCGCCAACTCCCGGAAGAAGGCGGGGACGGCGTCGCCCCGGTACTCCTCCCTGGGCAGGGTGAGGCGCATGGAGAGGAGGTTCTCGTGGTCGAAGCCGGGGTCCACCCTGGCAAGCCGGACGAAGCTGTTCACCAGGAGTCCACCCCCGGCCAGGAGCACAAAGGCCAGGGCCACTTCCACGCCCACGAACACCCGCTGGAGTCGCTGCCGGCTCATCCCGGCGGTGGCGCCTTTGCCCTCGGCCTGGAGCACGCCGGCGATGTCGCTTCGGGAGCCCTGGAAGGCCGGGACGAGTTCTAGGATCAAGTTTGAAGTGCAACAGCAGCTAAGTGGCTGAATCATTGTCATAACACTCCGCGGGGGTTCGGAAGCCGAGCCTTTTGCGAGGTCTGTTGTTGAGCTTGGCGGCGATGCGG